>MDSZ01218842.1_pt1 | contig 24893 bp, 20 predicted proteins | sample 811201 | NCBI WGS metagenome assembly MDSZ01 (sample SAMN05326647, study PRJNA326480) | marine metagenome | isolation source: seawater | place: Indian Ocean: North | collected 2010
AAGCAATGTCTCTTTATAAAAAAATAAATATTAGATTTATTTTTAAGGAATTCTTTGAAGATATATATGATGAAATAAATAAAGCAGATCTAATTATTTCAAGATGCGGTTCATCAACACTGGCAGAAATTGAATTATTTCAGAAATATTGCATCTTATTTCCTCTACCTTCTGCAATGAATAATCATCAATATTACAATGCTTTAGAATTTAAAAAAAAAAATAATTGTTTAATTGTTGATGAAAATAATCTTAACTCAACAAAGTTGTCAGCAGTAATAGAAGATAAAATTTTTTCCAAAAGACAAAAATCGAATAAATATTATAAAATCAAAAATAAACTTACACTTTCAAAATTAGTTAAAGAAGTATTAATTTAATGTTTAATAAAAGAAAAATTCATTTTGTAGGAATTGGTGGAATCGGAATGAGCGCAATTGCCGAAATTCTTCATCAAAAAGGGTTTATAGTAACTGGTAGTGATATTAATGACAACCTTATCACAAAAAGACTTTCTGGTGAGGGTATAAAAATATTTTATAATCACAACAAAAAAAATATCTATGATTCAGATATAGTTGTTTATTCAACTGCAATTAAATCCTCTAACATCGAAATTAAAACAGCAAAAAAAAAAAAATTCCGATATACTCAAGAGCAATGATGTTAGCCGAAGTAATGAAATTAAAAAAATCAATTACTGTATCGGGTTCTCATGGTAAAACCACTACGACTTCCTTAATTGCCTCTATTCTACTATATTCAGATTGTGATCCAACTATTATTAATGGAGGAATAATAAATGGTATCAATGCTAATGCTAAGTTAGGAAATGGTAAATGGATTGTTGCTGAAGCCGATGAATCAGATGGCTCATTCACAATGTTACCTTCAACGATTGGTGTTATCAATAATATAGATTTTGAACACGTTGATTTTTATAATAGTATTAAAGAGGTTAAAAATTCTTTTATAAAATATGCTAAGAATATTCCCTTTGACGGTTTTCTATCGATTAATAATGATGATAAAAATATAAAGAGTATTTTCAATAAAATTAAACAAATAAGAATTTTTACCTATGGATTTTCGAGTAATTCAAATTACTATGCTCAAAATATTAAAACGATTAAGAAGGGAAATCGTTTTTATACATCATTTGATATTGCTTCAAACTTAAACAATAAAAGTTTAACTAAAAACATCTGTATTCCTTTGATAGGAAAGCATAACGTCCTCAACACACTTGCTGCATATAGTGTCGCAAAGGGTCTTAAAATATCAGATTCAAAAATAAAAAAAGCACTCAATAAATACAAAGGAGTCAAAAGAAGATTTTCAATAATTCACCAAAGTAGTAAAAATTTAATTATTGATGACTATGCTCATCATCCCAATGAGATAAGAGTTACTCTGAGTGCATTAAAATCAATTACAAAAAATAAATTAATAACTATATTTGAACCACATCGTTACAGTAGAATAGAAAGTTTTCTGAGTGAGTTTGTAAATAGTTTTAAATTTGCTGATACAATATTTATACTTCCTGTTTATAATGCAGGAGAAAAAATTAACAAAGATATTAACAATATTTATCTATCTCATGTTTTCAAAAAGAAATATAAAAATAAATTAATTGAGTCTATAATTAACTTAAATTCTTTTTTCAAAAATCTAAAGAAACTTATTACTAATGGAGATAATATTATTTTTTTAGGGGCTGGAAAAAGCTCAAAAGTTGCTGAATCATTTAAAGAATTCTTAAAAAATAATGAAAACTAAATTGCCTAATATTATTAAATTAAAATTTAACTATCCTTTTGGAAAACAAACATGGTTTGGGTCAGGCGGAAGATGCACTTTATTTTTTAAAATTAAATCTATAAATCAACTAAAATTAATAATGAGACTCAGCAATTTTACTTTGCCAACTTTTGTCATTGGATGTGGTTCAAATCTTTTAGTAAGAGATGGAGGTTTTAGGGGTATAGTAATAAAATTGATTGGAGATTTTTTAAAAATTAATTTTGATGATGATAAATCAATACTTACCTTAGGCTCAGGAGTTAAAGATTATGAAGTTTCAAAATTCTGTTTAAAAAATTGTATTACAGGTTTTGAGTTTTTAAGTGGAATACCAGGAACAATTGGTGGAAATCTGAAAATGAATGCAGGGTGTTTTGGGAAAACAATCAGCGATGATCTTATTGATTGCACCCTACTAAATGAAAATCTTAAAATAATTACTTTGGCTAGAGATCAAATAGATTTCAATTACAGAAAAAGTTCAATTAAAGATAATAATATAATTATTAGTGCCAGATTCAGAATAAGAAAATCAAATAAAATAAAAATTAAGGAAAATTTATCAAAGATTTTGCATCAAAGAAGAACAACTCAACCTATCGGAAATAGAACAGGCGGTAGTACTTTTACTAACCCTCCAAATTTTTCTGCATGGAATCTTATTGATGGTGTAAAATTTAAAGGAAAAAAAATTGGAGGAGCAAAAGTTTCAGAAAAGCATTCTAATTTTTTAATTAATGAAAATTCAGCAACTTCTCTTGATATTGAACTTTTAGGGGAGGAAATAAGAGAAAAAGTATTGGAAAAGTTTAATATTAATTTGGATTGGGAGTTACAAAAGATTGGCAAATTTAAAAAAATCTGAAAAAATTTCAATACTTAGAGGAGGAATATCTGATGAACGTCAAATTTCCATATTAACAGCCAATCAGGTATTTGAAACTCTTAAAAAAAAATATAGAACAACTATAATTGATGTTAGTAATAATTGCTTAGAATTTATTGATAATTTAATTAAATCAAAACCAGATAAAGTTTTTAATTGTCTTCATGGTTTCTTTGGAGAAGATGGCCAAATACAGTCAATTCTGAACTATCTAAAAATTCCTTACACCCATTCTGGTGTCCTTGCCTCATCGATTTCGATGAATAAAAAAATTTCAAAAGAATTTTTTAAATCTTTAGATGTTAAATATCCAGAATCTATAAATTTAAATGGAAGTTTAAAAAAAAAAGACTTTCCCATTATTGCAAAACCTATATGTGGTGGTTCGAGCAATGGACTCTTAAAAATAAATGATGAGAAAGAAATGAATATTCTTAAAAAAAAAAATAATGAACTAGAGAAATTTATTTTTGAAGAATTTATTGATGGTCGAGAAATTACAGTTGGAATATTAGATGATAAAGTATGTGGAATCATGGAAATTGTTTTTGATAGTGAATTATATGATTTTAAAAATAAATATGTAGATATCGCAAAACATGTCATAAATCCAATATTACCAAAATTGGTTTATGAAAAAATCAAGGAAACGTCAATTAAAGTTCATAAGAGCCTTGGTTGTATATGTTTGTCTAGATTAGATTTCAGATATAATAATGATACAAATGAATTTTATTTATTAGAAATTAATACACAACCGGGATTGACTAAAGATTCACTATTACCAGAAATGGCTAATAAATCTGGGATTAACTTTCTTGATCTATGTGAAATAATACTTTCCAATGCAAAATGCGAAGTTTAGTTTTTTTTTTTATTTTTCTAATTACATTCATATATTCTTACATGTTTTTCAAAGAAACATCGTTAAATATTTTTGAGTTAAAAAAAATTAATAAAATTGAAATAATAAATAATGATTATTTACCTAGTTCTTATGTTAAAAGTAAAATAAATGTTAAAGTTGGACAAAATTTTTGGTCATTCAACCCTATTGAGTTAAAAAAAAAACTAATCAGTTTTAATGAAATTGAAGATTTCCGTTTTAATCTTGAATGGGATGGAACTTTAAAAATATTTATTAAAGAAAAAACTCCATTTATGAAATGGATTACTAAAGAGCGTGAGGTATTCATTGATGAAAAGGGAAATTTTTTAAATTTCAAAAATTTAAATTTAAAAACTATAAAACTTTTTGGAGAAGATGCTAATCAAAATATCATTCATTTAAGTAATGTTATCTTTAATCATAAAGATGTATTCGAAGGTATAAAAAAAGTTTTTTTTTTTGAAAATATTGGATGGTTAATTAAGTTTGAGTCTAAAAAATGTTTATATTTTCCAATAAAAAAGCTTGATAACCTAGTAAATTTATTTCAAAATATCAAAGATTCAGAATTATATAATAATTATAATTTTTTTGATCTCAGAATTATTGGACGAATATATATTAGTAATCGTAAATGCTAAAACTATTATCAAATAAAAAAAAATATTGTGTGTTTGATATAGGCTCCGACAAAGTTATCTGTTTATTCTTTAAAATTGAAAATAAAAAACCAAAAATAATCGGAATGGATCATCAAAAAAGTGATGGATATTATTTCAATAATTATATAAATGAAGAAAAATTATCAAAAACTATTTTAAAAGCATTTAGTCAAAGTATTCCAAAAAATAGTAATATTAAAGACTTTGAATATTTCAGTAACATTACTGATATAAACTCTCTAGTCAAAAAAAGTTATACTGAATTAAGTACGGGAAAACTTGGGATTACCAAAAAGGATATCAGGAGATTATTTAATAAATCAGTAATTGATGCTAGAATCAAAGGTAAGAATTTAATTCATTCTTATCCAATTTATTTTAGGTTAAACGAATCTAAAATAGTAGATGATCCCTTAGGAGAAAAATGTAAAAAATTTGGAATTTCTTCCTTGAATGTTTTTATTAATAATAAGATTACTGAAATTTTACATAAATGTTTTAGAAACCAAAAAATTGAAATAAAAAATTTTTTTGATTCTGGTATCGCATCTATGATTGCAAACGCAACCGATTTAGAAAAAAAAAATGGTGTTGCATGCATAGATATTGGTTCAACAACGTCTAAAGTAACAGTTTATATTAAAGATAAAATTGTTTTCTCTAAAGTCTTTGCAATTGGAGGTTATCATGTAACAAGTGATATTTCAAAAGGGCTAGATATCAGTAAAGAATCTGCAGAACACACTAAAATAATCAACGGAAGCCTCAAAACATCTTTTAACGAAAAAATTGAAATCAATTCAATCAAAAGTAAAAGTAAAGTAATTAATAAAAATCTTCTTTATGGCATTATAAAACCTAGATATGAAGAAATATTAGAGATTATTAGAGACAGTATCTTCGACGATATGTTTGCAAGAGTTACGATTAAGTCAATTATACTAACTGGAGGAGCAAGTAAAATATACGGTATTTCTGATCTGTCTGAAAATATCCTCAATAGAAAAGTAAGAATCGGATCAGTAAATAAAAAAAATAGTTTTTTCTATAATAAACCAGAATTTAGTACACTATTAGGTTTAATTAAGCTTACTCAAGAAAAGAATAGATTAGACTATTCAAGCAAATTTTTGAAAGGCAATTTTCTTTCAGCTTTTGATAAATTGGAAAATTGGATTGAAGAAAGTTACGCATAAATTATTGAAACAAACTGTAACTTTTTGTGAATTGTTAATTTGTTTTTCTCTTGTACTATAAAAAAATGCTTAAAAAAAAAGAAATTTCTAATTTAGAACAAATTGTTAGTCAAACTAAATTACCTAAATTTTTGTCTGCAAGAAAGCAAAAAACTTTAAAAAAATCACTATATTTCAATGGAATAGGATTACATACTGGAAATATAGTTTCAATGGAACTAAAACCTGCACCAGAAGATACCGGTATAATCTTTAGAAAAAGACTTAACAAAAATAATGTGGCATTAATTCCAGCTCACTATTCAAACGTTAAATCAACTAATTTATGTACTCTACTTTCCGATTCTTACGGTAATACAGTTTCTACTGTCGAACACATTTTATCAGCTCTTTATGCATTTGAGGTTGATAATGTCTTTATAGATATTGATTCAAACGAAATACCAGTTTACGACGGTTCATCTAAAGAATTTTCTCGACAACTTAAGAATGCTGAATTTGATGAACAACATTCTTATAAAAAATTCATTAAAATAAAAAAAAATGTAGAAATATTATATAAAAATAAATGTGCAAGAGTTTCTCCTTTTGACAACACTCTTATTACCACAGAAATTGAATATGATCACAAATCCATTGGAAAGCAAACAATCTCTTTAATTTTAACTCAGAATATTTACGATACTCAAATTAGTAATGCAAGAACTTTTGGATTTCTTAATGATGTACAAGATCTCAGAGAAAAAGGGCTGGCATTGGGCGGTAGTTTGGATAACGCAATTGTTTTAGATGAAAAAAAAGTTTTAAATAAAGAAGGACTTCGTTTTAGCGATGAATTCGTACGTCACAAACTACTTGACTTTATCGGAGATATTTCACTGTCTGGTCATAGAATTCTTGGATCATTCTTTACCTCTCATCCTGGACACGAATTGAACTACAAATTATTGAAAAAGGTTTTTGATTCAAAAGACAATTGGGAACTAGTTTGTTCTAATTAATAAAAAAATTTCTTTTAAAATTTTTCAAATTCTTTAAAAATAATCAACATGAGGGTAAAAGCGTCAGTTCTATTTCTTTGTCTTTTAGTTTTTTCTTGTTCAACTAATGAAGAGACATTTAGAGATTTCTCTTCATTCAACGACGACATAAGTCTTTACAATGAGGCAATGAAACAACTGAAGAAAAAAAACTTTGATGATGCAATTGATACTTTTACAGAATTAGAAATACAGTATCCTTATTCGCCATGGGCCTCACGAGGTCAGTTGCTAACTGGATTTGCTCATTATACAGCTAATGAATATGACGAAGCCATACTTAATTTAAGTAAATTTATTGAATTAAATCCTAATCATAAATTAATCCCTTATGCTATTTATTTGAAAGCGTATTCTTACTTTGAGAGAATTCCAGATATAAATTTAGATCAAAAATTTTCATCAAGGGCTTTAGAAGAATTTTCTGAATTAATCAATAGATATCCAAATTCAAAATATGCAAGAAAGTCAAAAAAGCACATTCTAAGACTTAATAACCATCTCGCTGCAAAAGAAATAAAAGTTGGAAAGTTTTATCAATCAAAAGGCGATTATTTAGCTGCTATTAAAAGATATAAATTGGTTATAATTGAATATAGAAAGTCTACTTTAATCCCTGAATCTATATTTCGTTTAATTGAATCTTACACAGCTCTAGGTCTAGTTAAACAATCTTTTTATCTGTTCAAGATTTTAGAGTTTAATTTTCCTAGATCTTCGTGGACTAATGAAGCTTTAAAGCTTGTGAATAGATACAAACTTAATAAAAATCTAAAAAAATATAAAAAAAAAACAACTTGATCTACAAAAATTAAATTCATCAGACTTTGATCTCATTTAATATGATTAGACACTTATCAATTAACAACCTGATGCTAATAAAAAAAATCGACATGGATATTGGCATCGGGTTATGTGTGTTAACAGGAGAAACAGGTGCAGGAAAATCAATGATTTTGGAATCCCTTGATTTACTATCTGGAAGAAGAATAAAACCAAATCTAAGGCCTGAAAACGGTAATAAGACAATAATTTCAGCTTTAATCGATATTTCGAATTTTGCAGAGATAAGAAATTTACTCACTACACTCGAAATAGATTTTGAGGATGAAATTGTTGTAAAAAGAACAATTGAAACTGACGGGAAAAGCAAGGCGTTAGTGAACGATAATCTTGTGAGTTTGTCCACATTGAAAGAAATTGCCTCAACAGCAATTGAAGTACATAGTCAGTTTTCAGAACAAGGATTACTTGATAATTCGAAACATATAAGAACACTAGATGAATTTGGAAATTATAAAGAAAAACTATTAGAACTTTCAGAGTCTTGGAAGGAATTCAAAAAAATTGAAAAAGAATTTTCAAATGAATTAGAGAGACTCAATGAAATAAAAAATAAAATGGAAGATTACGTTTACGACCTAAAAGAATTAAAAGCATTAGACCCGAAAAAAGGTGAATTTGAAAAATTAGAACAAGATAAAAAAATGCTTCAAAACAGTAGAAAGATACATGAAAATCTTAATGAAGTTATAGATAATTTTGTAAGAGATAATCCTCCTGGAATCGAAAATCTACTTTCATCAAGTATCACTAACTTGAATCAAATAAGAGATTTACTTGATAATCAAACAACTAATGAGATTGAGAGATTAAACTCCATTTCAATAGAAATGTCAGAATCTATAAAATATTTTCAGAATTTAATGAATGATGAGGGAGGAAATAAATCACTTGAAGAAATTGAGGATAGAGTTGATTTATACAGAAAATTATCTAAAAAACATTTGGTTGAACCTGATCAACTTAAAGAGAAAATCGAAGAATTTAAAAAAAATATTGAATTTTCCGAAGAAAGTCAGAGTGAAATAAACAAAATTTCTGAAAAATTAAAATTTAATGAAGAAAAGTTTTTAAAACAATCAACAATTATCTCTGACAAAAGGAAAGAAAATGCAAAAATTCTTGATAAAAAAATCAATCTTGAATTTCCTGATCTTAAATTAGAAAATGCAGAGTTTAAAACTTTTTTTCATGAAACTATTCAAACATCATCTGGTAAAGATAAAGTAATATTTAACATCAAAACAAATCCCACATCAAAGATGGATGAAATTAAAAATATCTCTTCAGGAGGTGAACTATGCAGGATTGCACTTGCTATAAAAGTTACGGCTGAAAAAACCAGTTCATCGACAATTGTTTTTGATGAAGTGGATAGCGGAATTGGGGGTGCAGTTTCGACAGCCGTTGGGGAAAGGCTAAAAAAACTTGGAGAAAAAAGACAAGTTTTAGTTGTAACTCATTCTCCACAAGTTGCTTCTTTAGGAACGAATCATTTTTTAGTAAAAAAAATAACAGATAATGATAGTACTTCAATTCATGTTATCAAAATTGACGGTCAAGACAAGGTAAATGAAATAGCGAGAATGCTATCTGGAAAACATATTACAGAAGAAGCAATTCAAGCAGCAAAAAAGTTGATAGAAAATTATTAAAGGATAGTTGTAGTTTTATTTTTCAGCCAATTTCTCTCTTCTTCGTTTAAAAAATTTTTAAGTTTTTTAAAAACTTTTTCATGATAATCATTTATCCATTTTTTTTGTACGAATGAAAGTAATGTTGGATCAATTAGTTCAATTTCAAACGGAAATAATGTAAGAGTTTCAAACTCTAAAAAATTTTTAAACTTTGATTTAATAATTAAAATTAAATTTTCGATCCTTATTCCGTAATCGTTATTTTTATAATAACCAGGTTCATTTGACAAAACCATACCTTCTTTTAACTCTGTATTACTGAATTTTTTTGAAATAGATTGAGGTCCTTCATGAACATTCAAAAAACTACCAACTCCATGTCCAGTTCCATGATTATAATCCAATCCGTTTTGCCATAATTTATATCTTGCAATACTATCTAACTGATAACCTTTTGTCCTAAATGGGAATTTACACATACCAAGATTAACATTACCTATCAAAACATTGGTATAATTTATAATGAATTCCTTTTTTGGCTTTTCATGTCCCAACAGAATAGTTCTAGTTACATCGGTCGTTGCACCAAAGTATTGTGCTCCAGAATCACATAAATACAATTTTCCAGGTTTTAGTTTTGCATTATTTTGTTTAGGATTATAATGTATTATAGATCCATTACTTCCAACTGCGGAAATAGTTGGAAAACTATTAGAAAAAAAATTTTTATTTTCTCCTCTTATTTTTTCTAACTTTGATGCAACGTTAACTTCATCTAAGTTTGAATCAAATTTTTGTTTATCTAACCAAGTATAAAACTTAACCAATGACACTCCATCCCATATATGAGCTTTTCTGGTATTTTTAATTTCTATTTTATTCTTCTGACTCTTCAGAATTTTACATGGATCTTCGATTATTTCAGGTTTCAAGCCTAAGGAAGTCATAAAATCAAAATAGAAATACGAAGTCTTTGAATCTAGTAAAATTTTAGCTTTTCTTGATATTTTTTTTAATTCTATTTCAAAATCATTGATATCTAAGATCTTTACTTTGTTCATTAATTTTAAATTCTTCGGAACCTTTTCAGTATCAACAAATAGTTTCAATTCAGATTTCGACAATATAACTTTACAAAATACTAAAGGAGTGCTTTCGAGATCATATCCCCTCATATTTAACAACCAACATATAGAATCTGGTGAAGTTATAATAATTACGTTATGTTTTACTTTATTAAAAAGTGTCTTGATTTTAAGGATTGAATCTTGACCTGAAATTCTTTTTTCCAATATAAAGAATGGTTTTTTAATCTCTACTGGTCTGTCTTTCCAAATTCTATCTACAGTATTTTCTGTATCATTTATGATTTGGAATGAATTGAAAGTGGATAATCTTTTTAATTTTTCAACAAAATTTATCTCGTAAAGTCTAAAATCTAAAATTATTTTTTTCTTTTTAAACTTTTCTTTTATAAATTTAAAAAAATCTATTTCTGTTGAATCAATAATTTTAAAGGTTTTATGTAACTGAGCCTTTGCTTGAAGAATATATCTCCCGTCTGTAAAAAAATATTTTTCTTTTGAAGAAATCAGTGCAAGTCCGTTAGATCCAGAAAAGTTAGTTGCCCACTTTAATCTGTTATTATATTCTGGAACGTATTCAAGCAGATTCTCGTCAGAAGATGGTAATAAATAGAATTCATTCTTTTGTAATTGAAGTTGTTTAGCTAATTTTTCGTAATTTCGTAGCATGTTTAAAACCTGTTTTTTTGAAAATTAATGAAGACCAACCAAAATGTGAGAATTTTTTTTTTAACTTTAAATTAAATGTTTTGAAATAAGAGATAATTTCGTTGGTTTGTTCATCTAATATCCCGGAAATTATAATTTCTCCATTATACTTAAGTTTTTTATAATAATCTTTTATAGCCTTTTTGTGAAAATTGCACAAAATATTGCAAACTATTAAATCAAACTTTGTATTCATTATGGTTTTACCCCTCAGTCCGTTATTTTTAAAAAAAAATAATTCATTAAGATTATTATTTTTTGCATTTTCTAAAAAGGTATCTTTAATTTTATAATCATTATCAATAGAAATTATTTTTTTTTTTGTAATTTTTCTCAAAATAAAAGAAAGAATACCCGATCCTGTTCCTACATCACACATTTTTGAATAATCTTTTTTTTTTGTTAAAAATTCAATGCATTTTATTGACAAAAAAGTAGATTCATGACTTCCAGTTCCAAATGCATTGTTTGCTGGAATTTTTAAATTAAATTTTTTTACTTTTTCCTTTTCTAATAAACCCTGCGATATAAAAAATAATTCTGATTTAATGCCTTTATCTTCATCAATATTTTTAAATAGCCAGTTTTGTTTTTCAAAATTTACAAGTTTATATGAGCCGAATTGTTTCTTTATTTGATTCTCTGTCAATTTTACAAAATTTACATCCTCGCAAAAAATTTCAATACAAATATCTCCTTTTTTCTCAAATATTGAAATATTATCATATTGGTTAAGCAAAGATTTAATACTAAATCGTTTGTCCGATGAGACTTTATTAATAATAAATTTCTTCAAAATTTATACCTTTGAAATATAATCTGAAAAAATTTTTATTACTTCATTGGAGTTTTCAAATCGTATTTGCAATTTTTTGTCTGATACACCTAATATTATACCTAATCCAAAATCTTTATGTCTCACTTTTTCGCCTATTTTAAAATTTTCATCCGTAAACTGTTCTAGTTTTTTTCTTTCCTTATTCATTGAACTCGATACCTGCAACAACTTGCAATTTTTTTGAGGCAACTCAGATAAAAATCTTGAAGGAATTGACCTATATAAATTGTAATTGTATTGTTTTCTATAGTTAACGTATGAAATGATTAATTTTTTCCTAGCTCTAGTGATTCCTACGTAAGCAAGTCTCCTCTCTTCTTCAAGCCCTCTATTCCCATACTCATCAATATTTCTTTGATTTGGAAAAATACCCTCTTCCCATCCTGGAAGAAAAACATAGTCAAACTCCAAGCCTTTGGCACTATGGAGGGTCATCAATGAAACTTTTTCAACGAAATTACTTTCATTCAAATTGTCAGTAAGCAAACTTACTTCTTCAATAAACTCTTCAATTGAATTTCTATTTTTTAAGTCTGTAACCAGTTTTTTTAAGTTCTCAAGTCTTCCTTCAGATTCTGGTGTCTTTTCATTTTGAAGCATTTCGGTATATCCAATATCATCTAGTAAAGACCCAGCTACTTCAAAATGATTTTTGTTTTTTAACATTAATGTATGATTTATTATTATAGTTAAAAATTCGTTAACAGCCCGCTTTTGAGTTGTATTCATTTTACCTGTTTCATTAAAAGTTTTAAGGGAATCAAATAAGGAACAATTATTTTGATTAACGTGTTCATATAATTTTTTTAGTAAGCCTTTGCCAACTCCCCTTTTTGGCACATTAATAATACGTTCAAGTGATAAATTATCTGACTTATTTATTAAAATTCTCAAATAAGCCATCGCATCTTTTATTTCAGATCTTTCATAAAATCTCAATCCTCCAACTACTTTATATTTTATATTCTCCTTTAAGAACCTATCCTCTATGTCCTTAAATTGAAAACTAGCTCTAGTAAGAATTGCAATCTGAGATAAAGATTTACCTTCCAAGTAAAACTCTTTAATTTTTTTTGAAATAAAGATAGCCTCAAAATCGTCGTCTTCAAAATTATTAACAATGACTTGTTCACCCTCTCCATCGGATGTCCAAAGTTTTTTTCCTATTCTTTCTCTATTCTCTGATATTAAAGATGAAGCCGCCTGCAAAATATTCCCTGAGGATCTGTAGTTTTGCTCTAATCTGATTATCTTTGCATTTTTAAAATCTGAATCAAAATTGAGAATATTTTTCAATTGAGCACCTCTCCATCCATAAATAGATTGATCCTCATCTCCTACACAACAAATATTTTTATTTTTTTCAGTTAAAAGTCGTAGTAAAATATATTGTGCTGCATTTGTGTCTTGATATTCATCTACCAATGTATATTTAAATTTTTTTTGATAAAATTCTAGAATCTCAATATTTTCTCTAAATAATTTGATTGGTAAAAGAATTAAATCGCCAAAATCAACTGAATTGAAACTTAACAGTCTCTTTTGATATAATTCATAAATTTCCCCAAATTTACCTCTTGTTTCAATTTCATATTCATGATTTGACAAATGATCTCTAGTTAGACCAGCATTTTTTATTTGATCAATCATATATAAGAATTTTTTTGGAACAAAAATTTTTGAATCAAGATTTTTTAGTGATATTACTTGTTTTACTAACCTCAATTGATCATCCTTATCTAATATTGTAAAATCACTTTTCAAACCTACCAATTCAGCATTTTTCCTAAGGAACCTCAAACCTATGGAGTGAAAAGTACCAATAAACATTCCTTCAACAGGGTGTTTTAGAATTTTTTCGACCCTTATCTTCATTTCTTGAGCTGCTTTATTTGTGAAAGTAACGCAAAATACTTCTGACGTTTTGGCTTTGCCATTATAGATTATACTAGCAAGTCTAGATGTCAGGACTTTTGTTTTTCCAGTCCCAGCTCCAGAAAGAACAAGAAGAGGACCTTCTGTGTTTAGAACTGCTTCTTTCTGCTGATCGTTTAAGCTTTGTAAAAAATCAGGTGAAGGAATCTCTAACTTTTGCATTCTAGATTCTTCCTCAATTTTGATTAGGTGAATAGCCCAAATTAGGTCCCAACCATTTTTCAACAGTACTTATCTTCATTTTCTTCCTTTTAGCATAATCCTTGATTTGGTCTTCATAAACTTTTCCTACACCAAAGTAACTTGCATCAGGATGCGAAAAGTAAAGTCCTGCAACTGAGCTTGCAGGTGTCATTGCAAAATTTTCAGTAAGTCTCACTTTCAAATTATTAGCAACATCTAACAGTTCAAATAAAGTCTTCTTCTCGGTATGGTCTGGACAAGCTGGATAACCGGGGGCTGGGCGAATACCAATATATTTTTCTGAAATTAGATCTTTGTTTTTAAGTTTTTCATTAGGAACATATCCCCAAAAATTTTTTCTTACATCTCGATGAAGCATTTCAGCTAATGCCTCTGCAATTCTATCACCTATTGATTTTGAAAGAATTGAATTATAATCGTCATTGGCACACTCATATTTTTTAGCTAAATTTTCAATACCTTCCCCAGCACTGACCAGAAATCCTCCAATATAATCGTCTTTTAAACCAATTGGAGATACAAAATCTGATAAACATAAATTTGGTCTTTTTGAATTTTTTCTATTTACCTGTTGCCTCAAAAAATGAAATTTTGTCAATTTTTTTTTTCTTTTATAATCTTCAAATATCACAATATCGTCTCCATCAGAATTAGCAGGCCAAAACCCAAAAACAGCTTTTGGGGACGTGAGCTTATCAGATATTATCTGATCTATCATTTTTTGAGCATCATCCCACAAGTCTTTTGCTGCCTTACCGATTAACTTATCATTTAAGATCTCAGGAAATTTACCAAAAAGTTCCCATGACTCAAAAAACGGTTTCCAATCAGCAAATTCAAGTATTTTCTTAATTGAGATATTTTCCATTATAACTAAAGATTTATTATTGGGCATTGGAGGGTCAAAACTTTTCCAATCAATCAAAAGTTTATTTTTTCGACAATTTTCGATTTTATTCTCATTTACTTTATCTTTTTTAAAATAATTTTTTCTCAAAGATGAGTACTCTTTTTTTAAAGATTCAATAAAAGGCAAACATTTATTTTTTGAGATCATATTAGAGGCAACTGAAACTGCTTTGGAAGCGTCGTTCACATGACATACTCCAAAATTATATAAGGGATCTATTTTTATTGCTGTGTGAATTTTACTTGTTGTTGCTCCACCTATTAAGAGAGGTTTATTAACATTTTTTCTTTCCAATTCACTCGCAACGAAACACATTTCATCCAAACTAGGAGTTATTAATCCAGAGAGTCCAATCAAATCAACATTTTCTTTTATTGCGGTTTCGATTATCTTATTTGCAGGTACCATTACTCCTAAATCAATAATCTCAAAATTATTACATTGTAGTACAACACCTACTATATTTTTACCGATATCATGTACATCACCTTTCACAGTCGCTAATAAAATCTTACCCTTCGATTTTGTTTTTTTTGTATTTTCTGACTCCATATAAGGCAGAAGGTAAGCAACCGATTGTTTCATTACTCTTGCAGACTTTACGACCTGAGGAAGAAACATCTGACCAGATCCAAATAAATCACCAACAACATTCATACCATCCATGAGTGGTCCTTCAATTATATCAAGAGGGGATTTAATTTTTTGTCTTAACTTTTCAGTATCATCTTCGATAAACTCATTGATTCCATTGACTAAAGCATATTCAATTTTCTTTTCTAAACTATTTTTTCTCCATTTCTTGTCATTTTTTTTTTTTGAAATTTTTCCTGAATAATTTTTAGAGATTTCTACAAGATTTTCTGTTGCATTTTTATTTTTGTTGAATAGTACATCCTCTATACAATTTTTTAGATCTTTTGGAATTTGCTCATAAATTGTAATCTGACCAGCATTAACAATTGCCATATCTAGGCCCGCTTTTATTGCATGAAACAAAAAACATGAATGCATAGCTTCTCTTACTTGGTTATTACCCCTAAAACTAAATGAGACGTTTGAAACACCTCCAGAAACCATTGCAAGAGGTAAATTCTTTTTTATAAGCTTAGTCGCTTCAAAAAAATCTAAAGCATAATTATTATGTTCTTCAATGCCAGTAGCTACAGCAAATATGTTAGGATCAAAAATGATATCTTGTGGAGGAAAATTTAATTTATCAACTAGAATTTCATAAGCTCTTTTACATATTTTGAACTTTCTCTCTTTTGTTTCTGCTTGTCCCTTTTCGTCGAATGCCATAACTACAACTGCAGCACCATAGTATTTAATCTTTTCTGCATGCTCTAAAAAAATTTCTTCACCCTCTTTTAGGCTTATAGAATTTACAATCGGTTTTCCTTGTATACACTTTAAACCTGCCTCAATTACAGACCATTTTGAAGAATCAATCATAAATGGAACTTTTGCAATATCAGGTTCAACTGATATTTGATTTAAAAATTTAACCATTGCATTTTCTGAATCAAGTAAACCCTCGTCCATATTTATATCAATTATTTGAGCTCCATTTTCTATCTGTTCTTTTGCAATATCGATAGCTTGCTGATAATTACCAGAAAGAATCAACTCTTTAAATTTTGCAGAACCCGTTACATTAGTTCTTTCTCCAATATTTATGAATTTAATGTTCGGATTCATTTTAAAAATTAAAAGCTTCAAGACCAGCCAGTCTAAGTTGTTTGTTAAGTTCTTTTGGATCTCTTGGTTTTTTTTTTAATACTGATTTCTTCATAGCTTTTATATGTTCTGGAGTTGTTCCACAACAACCACCAACAATATTTAAAAATTTATTATTACTCCATTTTTTTACATAATTTGCCATTGATGATGGAGTTTCATCATATTCTCCAAATGCATTTGGGAGACCTGCATTGGGATGAATGCTAATATAGACTTCAGAAATTCTATTTAATTCAACTAAATAAGGTTCAAGTTCTTTAGGTCCTAAAGCACAGTTTAGACCAACACTCAACGGATTTGAATGAATTATAGAATTGTAGAAGCCTTCAACTGTTTGACCCGATAAAGTTCTTCCGGAAAGATCAGTTATTGTTGCAGAGATCATAACAGGGATTTTTATGTTTCTTTTCTTTTCAATTTCATGTAATGCCATCAATGCTGTTTTAGCATTAAGTGTGTCAAAAACTGTTTCAATTAATATAAAATCAACACCTGCCTCTATTAAACCGTCAACTGATATTAGATAATCTTCATGTAAATCATCAAAACTGACATTTCTAAAACCAGGATCATTCACATCTGGCGACATTGAACACGTCCTATTTGTGGGTCCTAGCACACCTGCTACGAATTTTTTCTCACTAGGGTTTTTTTTAATGTAATCGTCGGCAGCTTTTCTAGCTATTAAACCGCCTTTTAAATTTAATTCATAGGAGAGGTCTTCACAATTATAATCTTTTTGTGAAATCATTGTTGAATTAAAAGTGTTGGTCTCAATTATATCTGCTCCAGAATTTAAATAGTCGGTATGGATCTTATATATTAATTCCTCACGAGTTATATTCAATATATCATTGTTTCCTATGATATTGCAGTCAATGTCTTTTAATCTTTCTCCTCTAAAATCTTTTTCAGTAAGTTTTTCACTTTGAATCATTGTTCCCATTGGACCATCAAGAATGAGGATTCTTTTTTTTAAAAGATCAACTATTTGATTGTAACTTTTGTTCATTCTATTTATTTTTTTCCAAGAGTTCTTATACCTAATATATGGCATATAGCAAAGGATAAATCAGCCCTATTTAAAGTATAAAAGTGAAAATCTTTAACTTTTCCCTCAATTAATTTTTTGCATTGATCATAAACAATTGTAGTTGCAACAAGTTTTCTTGTTTCAGGATCAGAATCAAGTCCATAAAACATATCTAACAATGTTTTAGGCATTTTACATTTCATTTTTTTCGCAAACTCAAGAGTTCTTCTACAGTTTGTCACGGGGAGAATGCCAGGAATTATAGGAATTTGAATTCCCCTCTTTACTGCTCCATCAATAAAATCGAAGTAACAGTCGACATCAAAAAAAAACTGGGTTATCGCTTTTGATGCACCTAAATCAATTTTTTTTTTTAAAACATCGTATTCTTGTTCAATACTCGAAGAATCCGGATGCATTTCTGGATATGCTGAAACCGTAATTTCAAAATCAAATTTATTTTTTAAAACTTTTATTAAATCGGTGGCATACTTAAAATCATTATTATTGGTTGTTTCCCCTTCTTTTCTGACATCCCCCCGCAAAGCCACAATATGCTTAATACCTGATTTCCAATAATCTTCTGCTATTTTTTCTATTTCATCTTTAGATGTTCCAATACAAGTTAAATGAGCAGCAGGAACAAGAGATGTTTTTTTCAAAATTTCTTTAACTAGACTGTGAGTATTTTCTCTAGTAGAACCGCCGGCACCATAAGTAACTGATATAAATTTGGGTTTTAGAGGTTCTAACCTTTTAATATTAGACCACAAAGATTGAATAGCATTTTCGTCCTTCGGAGGAAAGAATTCAAAAGAAACATTTATTGAATTTTGTGTCATATTTTTTTCACAATGATTAGTTATTTATATAAAATTAAAAATATATTTTTTTTATGTTTTTTAGTTTAATTTTTTAATATAAAATAGTTTAAATTAATACATATTAGTTTATATTCAAGATATGGTAAAATTTATTTCGAAAAATAACAAAATATTGATTTTGATTCTGGTTTTTGCATTTTTTTGTTTTGATAACAAAAACAGTTATGCAAACGAAAATGATCCTTTTGAGCCAGTAAATAGAAATATATTCAAATTCAATAATAAACTAGATGATTTATTCTTTAAACCAGTAGCGAAGGGATGGAGGAAATTACCTGATATACCAAGAAAACCTCTTTCTAACCTCGCTAATACAGCTAAAACACCAATAAGTTTGGCAAACGCTATACTTCAACTTAATAAAGAAAGTATTGGAAATATTATTGGGAGATTTCTTATAAATATGACATTTGGTCTTGGTGGAATGTTCGATGTGGCAGGAACTGATAGTTTTGGTAACGTCCCAGATGTTGAAGAGGATTTTGGTCAAACATTAGCAGTTTGGGGAGTTCCTGATGGACCTTATGTAATGTTACCTATATTTGGACCTTCGAGCGTTAGAGATGCTGTAGGCCTTGGTGTAGATACAATTACTAACCCTCTTTCATTTGCCTACAGGATGAATAATATTGGTTTAGAAGCAAGGTTATCGGGCCCGACCGTGAGAGGTGTTACTACAAGAGAAAAATATCTGGACTACTTAGACGAAATGAAAGAGGGATCTTTAGATTTCTACGCAACAATGAGGAGTCTCTACAGACAAAAAAGAAGAAAAGATATTTCAGGTGAACTTGAAAGTAAAGACTTATCTTTAAGCATGATTCCTGTTGAATCTTACCTTGATGAACAAGAAGGATTAGATAAAGATATGAGTGATATTGCCTCATCCATGGATATGAGTGGATCTGAGGATAAGTCTGTGAGATATTATAATGGATTACTCCCATCATCAAATTATCCAAGTTTTAATGAATCAAGAGTTAATTTGATTGAGTAAAGAATGCAAGTTTTCAAATTTAACAAACTGATAGCTGTTCTACTCTTATCAATACCAATTGCAGTCTTTAGTGACGAGAAAATAGAACAAAGTAAATTTTTCGTTGAAAACCTCGGAAAAGAAGTTGTAGAGAAAGTTTCTAATGTAAATTTAACTGAGAATGAAAGAAATGTTAATTTTAGAAACCTTTATCTTAGTTCTTTTGATAACTATTATATCTCTAGGTTTGTTCTTGGTCGACACTGGAAAAGATTGGACAGCAAAATGAAAAAGCAATTTGTCGAAAGCTTTAACAATTATATTGTCGCAACATACGCTCCAAAATTTAAAGGTTGGGAAGGTACTTTTAAAGCTGTTGATTCATTAATAGAAAATAATTATTACAATGTTAAAATGAATGTATTAAACAAAGACGGGCCCACACTCAAATTAATGTGGAAAATATATTTAGATAAAAATAAAAAATTTAAAATCCTTGATGTCAATATTGATGGGGTAAGCATGTTGGTTACACAAAGAGCAGAATTCATGTCTGTTATAAAAAATAATCCTAAAGGTGTGATTGGTTTAATTGAAGCCATGAACAAAAAAACTTCTGGATAATCGTTCGAAACATTTTCTGATTTTTTCTCTTATTAATTTTTTTGTAATGGTAGGCCCGGAGGGACTTGAACCCCCGACAACACCGTTATGAGCGGTGCGTTCTAACCAACTGAACTACGGGCCTAATATAGATTAAATGTAAATTTTATAATATTATGTGGAGTTTTAGTTATCAAGAAAACTTCTTAACTTTCTGGATCTACTGGGGTGTTTTAGCTTCCTTAATCCTTTTGCCTCTATTTGTCTGATTCTTTCTCTAGTAACAGAAAATTGCTGACCTACCTCCTCGAGTGTGTGGTCGGTATTCATTCCTATTCCAAACCTCATCCTTAAGACTCTCTCTTCTCTCGGTGTTAACGTGGACAGTACTCCAGTGGTAGCTTCTCTTAAATTGTTTTGTATTGCAGCATCTAATGGAAGCTTAATGTTCTTATCCTCGATGAAGTCCCCTAGATGACTATCATCTTCGTCACCTACTGGAGTTTCCAAGCTTATGGGCTCCTTGGCAATTTTCAGAACTTTCCTAACCTTTTCAAGGGGCATGCCCAGTCTAGAAGCTAATTCCTCGGGTTGCGGTTCCACTCCATTCTCATTTAATATCTGCCTTGAAACACGAACTAATTTACTTATTGTTTCAATCATGTGAACTGGAATTCTTATAGTTCTAGCTTGATCAGCGATGGACCTTGTTATTGCTTGTCTAATCCACCAAGTTGCATAAGTTGAAAATTTGTAACCTCTTTTATATTCAAATTTATCAACTGCTTTCATTAGTCCAATATTTCCTTCTTGAATTAAATCAAGAAATTGTAAGCCTCTATTTGTATATTTTTTTGCTATCGAAATAACTAGTCTAAGATTAGCCTCTATCATTTCTTTTTTTGCTTTCCCAGCTTCTAGTACACCATCATTAGCTAAACTTGACACTTCTTTAATCTCTCTTATAGTCATACTTGTTGAAAGCATTATTTCTCTAAATTTACTAATAATTTCAGTAGTTATTTCTTTTTTAGCGAAAGTTTCCCATTTTTTATTATTTTTCTTTGAGAGATTTCTTAACCAATTTTTATATTGACCATTTTTAAAATACTCTTTTTCAAATTCATCTTCAGAGATTTTTAATTTAGAGGCAATTTCAAATAACTTTCGTTCCCCTGCAACGATCTGAAGGTTATACATTTTGTGATTTTCAATAACATCATCAATTCTGTTTTGATTTACGAAAATATTCATGACTTGCTCTGATACAGATTTTTCAGTGGATTTTATTTTTTTTTCTAGCCTGATATCAATCTTTTTATTTAAAATTTTTAAGTCTATGTATTCTTCTTTTAATTTTTTAAATTTTTTAAATAATTTTGAAAATTTTTCTAAGTTCTGAATAATTTGGGGTTTTAAATTTTCCTCTTTTTCAAGAATTGATAAATCAGAAACTTCGTTGCTTTCATCCGAAGGTTCATTTTCAAATTCTTCCTGCTCATCTTCGTTATTTTTTTCTTCCTCTCCTTGATCATCAACAGAATTATTTTCATACATCTGATCATCTTTAATTGTAATATCTTCAAAATCGTCTTGTTCACCATTTACCGATCTAAATGTGGCGTCAAGATCAATGAAATCTCTAATTTGCCTATCACCAGCCTTAAACTCCTCAAAAAATTTTTGAATTGAAATCATTGAAATAAAACTTTTTGAAAATGCATCTGCTGTTTTTTTCTTTCCAACTTCAATTCTTTTTGCAATTTCAATTTCACCAACTCTAGAAAGCAACTCAACATTGCCCATCTCTTTTAAATACATTCTTACAGGATCGTCGGTTCTTCCTGAATCATCATCCTTTTCTACTACAGCCACTTCGTTATTAGAATCATCTGATGAGTTTTCTTCACTATCTTCATCATAAATCTGAATGTTAAAACTCTCTACCTTTGAATAAAATTCTTCTTTGTCCTCAAATTTTTCTTTTTCGAGTGCTTTTTCACATTCCAACCTATTTAAAAAGCCCTTTTTTTTTCCTTTAAGAATTAATTTTTTTAATCCGTCGTTGGATTTATCTAACAATGGTTCTTCGAAATCTTCTGAATTTTTCTTTTTGGAATTCTTTTCTTGCATTGGAATCAATCTTTTACAATTAAAACATGAACTCTTGATGAATATTATTCAAGTTTTTTTATTCTGAATATTTTTAATCTCTATAGATATTTTATTATGCCTTCTTAATAAATTTTCCGAAATTGGGTTTTTACCGCAGGCAAGAATCTCTTTTTTGATATTACTTCTTTCATTAATTAAAGAAGGAAGTCTCAAATTGTTTAGTATTTGTTTAAAAAACAAATCTTTTTCTTTATTACTCAAATCTCTCAGGTGAGTTTCTTTCAACTTAATAATTTCAGAATATAAATCTCTATCAGATTCTTTAATTAAATTCATTAATTCATGATTTTTAATTTTCTCATCAAAAAAAACATCTAAGATAATTTTTTTTCTCTTTTCAAGTTTTGTATCATTAAGCTTAACCTGGTAGATTTCTTCTTGAAATTCATTTAAAAATTTTATTTCAGAAGAAATCATTAAAATAAAAATCTTTTCATTAACATTTTCTGTGATTCTTTCTTTTTTTAAATTTTTTATACTTTTAATTTGAATTTTATTCTTATTCCATATAAAGGAATCTTTTCTAGATTTTAAAAATTTAAAATATTCTTTGGACACAATAGGATTTTCAATTTTGTTTACAATATTTCTTATTTTTTCGTCTATTACAGCAAGAAATTCAGGTGTATCTAATTCAATTGACTCTTGTATTATTTGCCAAATTAAAGAAGAGAGATCCTTTGCATTTTCTTTTAGTTTCAAAAAATCAACTTTTGTTTTCTTCTGCATAAATGAATCAGGGTCTTTTTCATCAGGAATTTTTATAAATTTTATTGATTTTCCAGGTTTAATGTATTTAAGTGTTTTAATTGCTATTTTTTTTGCAGCCTCTATCCCAGCTTTATCGCCATCAAAACAAATAAAAGGAACATCTGTAAATTCCCATAATTTTCTTAATTGAATTTCTGATAAAGTGGTTCCAAGTGAAGACACCGCATTTTCAATTCCTTCTGAATGTAGTCTAATTACATCCATATATCCCTCAACTAAGAAAATATCTTTGTCTCTTCTTATATTTTCATAATTTTGCGTTAGACCAAAAAGAATCTGACTTTTTTTAAAAATCAAATTTTCTTGTGAATTAATATATTTAATTTTCGAGTTTTTAAGAGTCCTACCTCCAAAACCAACGATGTTATTAGAAAAATTATAAATTGGGAATGTAACTCTGTGGCTAAATCTTCCAAAAATTTCATTTTGTTTGTTCTTGATTAATAAATCTGTTTTTATTATTTGATCTAAATCAAAACCACTTGATTCCAAGTTTTTAATTAATAATTTATGATCAGGACAGTACCCAATTTCAAATTTATCTATATCTGAATCCCTTAATCCTCTTGAATTAATATAATTATATGCAGGTGCATAATTCTTTAAATATTCTAAAAAAAATCTGTTACTATGATTAAGTATTTTTTGAACTATTTTTTCATCAGAACCTATTTTTTTTTCTTTTTTATTAAAATAGTAAGGAACACCTGAATAGTTTGAAAGAAATTGAACACCTTCTTTAAAATCAAGATTTTTATATTTAGTTATAAAATTTAAAATATTTCCTCCAGCTTTACATCCGAAACAATAAAAAAATGATTTTTCATTGTTAACGTTAAATGAAGGAGTATTTTCGTTATGAAATGGGCATTTTCCTACAAAAGAATTGCCTTTTTCAACTAATGGTACATATTGTCCGATAAAATCTGATAATCTTATTTTTACATTTATTTCATTTAAAAAATTATTTATTGAATTATCTGAACCACTCATTTAAGATTTTTTTTCGCTAACTCTGCGACCTCTTGCATATCAAGTTGACCTGGATACTTCTTTTTTAAGGAACCTATAAGTTTTCCTAAATCTTTTATGGAATTACAATCTAGCTCTTTTATGGATTGTATTATTATCATTTTAAGTTCCTCAGCCTTTATTTGATGCGGAAGAAATGAGTTAATTATTTCTATTTCTTTTTCTTCTCTCTCTTTAAGGTCTTCTCTGCCTGCTTCAGAATAAATTTTTACACTTTCTTTTCTTTGTTTAACCATATTTAAAAGTAAATTTAATATTTCTTCATCAGAAATTAATTCTCCACTCTTTTTAGTTCTATACTGGATATCATGGTCTTTAATTGCAGCCAATATTAGTCTAATGGTAGAAGTTGCAACTTCGTCTCTTTTTTTTAAATTTTGGTCAAGACTAATTTTTATTTTTTCTCTAAGAGATATCATGTGGAAATTTGAAAAAGATTCATTATTACTATCAATTTGTTGGATTTTAAAAATATCAAAGTATATTATTGATCAAATGAAAAATAGTGTCAAAAGAAATGGAAAAAAGTGTATTTTGTTATTTGACGATGAAAGCCACTTATTTGGTGAAGGCACCGGATACTTTGGAAATTATTATGGTGAAATTTGCTTCAATACCTCTATTACAGGATATCAAGAAATTTTAACTGATCCGTCGTACTACAATCAAATTATAAATTTTACATTTCCACATGTAGGAATTGTAGGAACAAATATCAAAGATTATGAAAGTGATAAAATTTATGCTTCAGGATGTATTGTAAATAATGAAATCTCTCATGCATCTAATTACAGATCAGAGAAAAATTTTGATATTTGGTTAAAACAAAATAAAAAAGTATGTGTAACTGGTGTTGATACAAGGGTTTTGACAAAAAAAATAAGAAATTCTGGTGCAAAAAATGTATTAATACACTTTCCAGAAAATCAAAAATTCGATAGTCTTGAAAAACTTAAAAGTGAATTAATCAAATTTCCAAAAATGGAGAACCTCGATTTAGCTTCAAAAGTATCAACACCGAAGGTTTATAAATGGGA
>MDSZ01227612.1_pt1 | contig 24888 bp, 26 predicted proteins | sample 811201 | NCBI WGS metagenome assembly MDSZ01 (sample SAMN05326647, study PRJNA326480) | marine metagenome | isolation source: seawater | place: Indian Ocean: North | collected 2010
GAGCTTGCCTTTGATAACATTTTTGTCTCAAAGCGAGCCAGTAATCATAGTTAATAAATAAGCTCGTCATCGGCATCGCCAGATGCGATCGTAATTTCGCCGCGCCCTTCAAGATCTTTGGCGACATTGACCACATATTGCTGTGCTTCTTCAACATCACGTAACTTAACAGGGCCCATAGCAGCCATATCTTCTTTCATAATCTTAGCAGCACGCTCTGACATGTTGGAGAAGAATAGGTCGCGAATAGTATCGGTCGCACCTTTGAGTGCTGTAGGCAGCTTGTCTTTGTCCACAGCGCGGATAAGTGTTTGAATAGATGCTGGATCGAGCCCACCAAGATCTTCGAATGTAAACATAAGAGAGCGAATTTTCTCTGCTGAATCCGGCGTACTTTTTTCGAGTTGCTCCATGAAGCGGCTTTCGACAGAACGCTCCAAAGAGTTGAAAATTTCGGCAATAAGCTCGTGAGAGTCTTTTTTCTGAGTACGGGCAAGGTTGCTCATAAATTCTTGGCGCAGTGTCTTTTCAACTTCATCAAGAATATCTTTTTGAACAACTTCCATGCGCAACATACGATTAATAACTTCAAGCGCAAAGTTCTCAGGTAAGAGGGCTAAGACACGCGCGGCGTGATCTGTTGAGACTTTCGACAAAACAACAGACACGGTCTGCGGATATTCTTTTTGCAGGAATGCGGCCAGAATTTCTTCGTTAACATTACCAAGCTTCTCCCACATCGTGCGACCAGCAGGACCACGAATTTCTTCCATGATGCTGTCGATACGATCAGCAGGAAGCCCTGCGTTTTGTAGAAGACGAACGGTAGAGTTTTGCGTACCAACCAGTGTGTTGGTTGAACTCATTTGCTCTGCAAAATCAATAAAAAGGCGCTCAACCACGGATGGGCTAATTTTACCAAGGCTGGACATGGTTTGAGAGATTTCTAAAATCTCTTCATCATCCATTTCTCTGAAGAGTTTCGCTGTGATGTCTTCACCCAAAGCCAGCATCAAGATGGCAGCCTTTTCTTGGCCGGTCAGCGTTCTATAATCTTCGCGCACACGCATATTCATAGTGATCTAGCCTTCCTGTGACATCCAGCTACGGATAACAGCAACAGTTTCCGCTGGGTAATTCTCGACAATTTCTTCAACCTTACGAACGGATGAGGATTTAACTTTACCTTCAACGCCGCCTATATCAATTAAAGTATCGGCGATATCGTCATCATCCTCATGTCCTTCGCCACTAGGGCCTGTAAGGGCAGGGCCTGCAGCAGTTGCCGCCAGAAGATCCATATCCATAGTTTCTTCTTCTTCGTTCTCTTCCACAGCCAATAGGCGCGAGACCATCGGCTGAAGAACAAGGAGGACAACAAGAACAATCATGATGCCAATGAGAAGCATTTCTGCAGCATCCAGTATGTCAGCTTTCGGGAAGCCGAAGAGCATGCTGTCATCTAATAAGTCTTCATTAGTATCGATATCAACGAACTGCATGCTGGTCACAGCAATGATATCGCCGCGATTATCATCAAAGCCAACAGCGCCTCTAACGAGATCTTCAATTTGTTGAAGCTCTTCAGCGCTGCGCTCTTCATAAACGCGCTCGCCTTCTTCATTGGTAATGTAGCGGCCATTCACCAAAACAGAAACGGAAAGGCGGCTCACCTCACCAACTTCTCTCACAGTATTGCGAATAGTTTTGCTGATCTCGAAATTAGTGATTTCCTCAAGACGGTTATTCTCTGCAGTCGGTTGATTATCCGCTAAAAGATCACCGCCAATGCCAGGTAAATTATTCTCAACACTTACATCTTGATTGATAGGTTCGCGCTCAAGTCCGCTTTCTTCTGTGACTTGAGAGGAGCGCACAACTTGGCTTGATGGATCGTAAAGCTCTTCAGCAGTGCTGATGCGGTCGAAATTCATCTCTGCAGTAACATTGGCTTGAACATTGCCCTCACCAACAATACGTCTAACCTGATCTTGAATTTTATTCATCAGGCGGCTTTCATAGCTGCGGCGCATTTCTTCCGTTTTCATGGAAAGGGCGTCTAGGCCTTCTTCTTCACCGCCGCGCGCAAGCAAGTTACCGTTGCTATCAATAATGGTCACTTCATCAGCTTTAAGATTAGGAACGGCAGAAGCAACAAGTGATTGTATGGCTAAGATTTGTTCTCTCTGTAAACGTCCGCCAGGGCGCAAGCCTAAATAAACACTCGCACTAGGAGGGCGGCTTTCACGGCTGAAAAGTTCGCGTTCTGGTAAGACGAGGTGCACACGCGTGCTACGAACATCTTCAATAGAGCTAATTGTTCTAGAGAGCTCGCCCTCTAAAGCACGCACTTGATTAATATTTTGTACGAAATTTGTTGTGCCAAATCCGGATTGCTTGTCAAAAATCTCATAGCCCATAGAGCCGCCATTAGGCAGGCCAGCTTCTGCGAGGAGGAGGCGGGCGCGACCAACTTCGCTCTCAACCACGGTAATGCGAGAGCCATCCGCCGAGACGTCATAAGGGATTTGGTTTTCTTCTAATTTGGCAGCGATAGCGCCAGAATCCACAGAGGATAAGTCGCTATATAAAAGCTTTAAACTAGGCTCTGAAGCGCGCATGGAAATAAAGAGGAAGAATAAGAGCATCCCAACAAGAATAGCGCCCATGACACCTAATCTGGCGGGGCCTAAAGTCTTAATTGTCTCTGTTATACTACTCAATGTAACGAACCTTCCAATTCATAGCTATCTTGACGTGAGGCACGAGAGCGTCCGCTGATGCGGGGGTGCCAAATGAGATTTGTAACTATCTATGCGAATCACTTAAGATAGCTATCAGATTCATTATAATACGTTTTTTATAATTTTTCCATCTATCAGTGGATAACTTTTCTAAGCCTGCGTGAGTACGTATTATCTTGACATAATCTGATAAAGCTTGACTTTTTGCACGAATCTGTATTACTATGATACTAGGGTAGTATATTTGGAATGTATAAGTTCCAAATGGTTAGGAAAAAACTATGATGGAAGCTGTAAATTCAGTTGTATCTAACGCTGCTGCGATCAGACAATCTGTATCGCCGGCGCTTTCTGGTGCAATGAACAGTGACATAAAGTTTTCTGCAGAGGCGGCGGCTTCAAACAAGCCGTTTATTAGCCCTTACTATGCTAAGAATGGTTCATATGTAACTGTTCTAAGTTTCCGTGACACAAATACAGGTGATGTATTGAAGCAGCTTCCTGCGCAATCAGGCGTAGAAGTTCGTCAAAATGTTGAATCTGTATCTGCGAATGCGCGACAAGTGCAGTATGCATTAGCCGCGCTACAAAGCTCTGCTCAAAATGCTGGTGCATCAACACAAGCTGCGCCAGTGCAACAAAGTGTTGCTCAATCTGCTCCGGCACCTGTTCAATCATCTTCGAGCTCAGGATATGCCAAAGCAGCAATAGCAGCCTTTAGTGCTGGAGCTCAGTCCGGACAGGCATCTGCAAGCACAGTAAGTGTAACGGCCTAACGGCAGAATAAATATTTCTTTTGACGCATGAAAATGCGCAAGAGCACTTTTGTAAAAAAAATCATAAGTATGTTTAGCGCTTTCCAGATAAGGGTAGCGCTTTTTTATTGCCCGAATAGGTGGCTTGTCATTAGCCTTGAGGCTTGCTCATGAGGCCTGCGGAAAGTTCTTTATTGATGCTGATGAGGGCATCTAGCAGATCTTTTTCAGGATTTGAACGAATATCTATCTCGCGTTTGAAGATGAAATTAGCAAGATTAATGATATTGCTACGAAAATCATTGGATTGGCCGCTATTTTCATTTTCGACTGCTGTATCATAGAAAACCATCCATATTTGACGGTTATATTGAAGGGCGTCATTAAGAGCTTCTTCGCTGCCTTGATCCCAATTTTCTCTCACATCATTAAGCATGCGCGCAGATTTCATTAAAACATGCGCTTCCAACTCGCGCTGGTTTGGAGTCTGTTTGCTGGTGTTGCCGTAGGCGCCTGCGGCTTGTGCAAAAGGATTGTTATCAGCTGGTGGCATTACCTAATAGCTCCTTTTCGTGTTCTATAAGCTTTTTGGAGAGCTTAAGGGCTCTATAGTAGCGATCTTTCATGATTTCCTCGCTAATTTGCACTAAAAGAGGTGTGCAAGACGGGGCTGCTTCTTGGATAAGCTTAGCTTGTTCGAAATATTTATCCTGATACTCTTTCGGGCTGCGTGCCATGTACATACATTGCACGATGAAATAAATACGAGAGCATGGCGTTTTGAAGGCATCGCTCTCCATCATGATGTCTTTTTCGCGCATGATGGGCGTGTCGCCAGCAATATGTAAGCGTGTGCGCTGTGAGTCATTCGTGATCACGGCATCGCCGATAAGGATTTTCTCACCTGGCTTTAAATCAATAACTAGCGCCATATATCGTGTCTCTTAATATGTTTACTCATTAATACTACCATAGCCAAGCTGGCCATAAAACCATGCTTGTAAAATAAAGGGGGAGGGTTGAGCTTAGATACTCTTCCCTCCCGCCTGAAGTAGGACAATGCCCCCGAATAATGCATCGTACCCTAAACTTTTAAAATAGGCGCAGCGTGTTTTGCTGTGAGCCTGAAGCGAGAGAGCTTGAGCTGCTTTCCAGCATCTGCCTCATTTGTAGCACGAGTAAACGTGCGCCTTCTTCGCTTTGGTCTTTAATGTTAAGACCTTCTATATTTCCGCCTAATGTGGCGATGGTTTGTTCAGTGAAATTGCGTCTATTTTGGATATTCTCCATATCCTGCGCTAATGAAGAGCCGTATTCGTCTAGATATTGCGCGGCATTCTCAAGGCTTTTAAGGGCATTTTCAAGGTCATCGCCATTTTCGATGCTTAATGCGCCAAGCCCAAGGCCTTCGCTCGTTGCATCTATGCCTTTGGTGGTGATAGCGTTGCGTTCGTCATTATCTGTGTGTGTCACCAGCGTATCTCCCTTCAATAGGTTGGTGCCGCGATAGCTGGCTTTTTCGGCCGCGGCATCAATATCGGTACGTAAGCCCTGTAGATTTGCGCTTGTTTGCGTATCAGTTTCAGGGTTGAGTGCGTCTTTAATTGTCTCTAGCTCGCTATTAAGGCGCTCTGTGATGGCGCTGATAGCTGAGTTTGTGTTTTCAATGGTTTTGAGTGAGTCAGATATGCCGTCTAGCGCGCGGCTTAATGTGCTGGCGCTGTTGCCGCTGCTCAGTGTGAGAGTGCTTGTAGCCTCACCGCGTTGATTTTGTGCTGATTCGGCAGGGGATTTGCGCGTATTGCTCGCTTCATTAGTTTTATCTGATGTTTGACTCTGCAGGGAACGAAGATTGCTCTGTATAGTAGAGCTAAGAACGATATCTGATGACATGGCCTCTCTCCTTTCCTAGGGGGCTAAGTGACAATATTGAAAAATAAAACGATATATTGCCACTAAAAATATCCAATTCTCGGATACATACTACTCTTATTATAGCATATGGCCGCAAGAGAAGTTAAGTGAAATTTATATGTGAAGGATTTTGAGCTGTTTATGCTTTTAAATACAATGAGTTAGCTTTTGTGAATAAAAAGAAGGGTGCGCCAGAGCTGGGTTAGGGACCTGCCAATATAGGGTCTTTAGCAGGTTGGGGCATCGTCCGGCGCACCCTTATGTGTAAAAGAATCTGCGCTTCTCGCATCCTCTTTTACAATACAGGTCCTTGAGCTTTAGGGGTTAGGGAATGCCGGGTAGCATGACCTAAAGCCCAATGGGCCTGATATGTGTAAGCGCCTGGAGGGTGCGACCTGTTTGGGTCGGGGAGGTTATAAGGGCAGGTGACAACCTCCGGCGCTAAACTTGTTGTGTCTTTCTTCTATTTTCCTTCTATGCGTGAATATCCCTAATAAATCTGTTTGTTACGCTAAAATGCTATAGCTTGTGTGCCCTGTTAGAGGGTCAACGCTCCAATTCATGGTGCTTTCGATGGTGTCCACCTCATCATCGGAGCTGTTGTGAGAGCTGGAACTGCTGCCAGTGCCGCCTTGCTCGTGGCTACCCCCGCGCTCATTGCCGCCTTGGTTGAAGTTAAAACCCTGTTCTGCAAGTTCCATGCTAAGGCCTGCATCTTGATCTAATCCTAAATCTTGAAGTGCTTTATCAAGGAGTTGTGAATCACGTTGAAGCATCATGTAAGTGTCGCTTTTCTCAACAATCATGTGCGCTTTCAGTGTGTTGTCATTGCCAAACTCCATGCGCACTTCTACACGGCCTAATTCAGGCGGATCAAGCGAGAGTCTTAGGCTTGTATTTTGATTTTGCGCAGCTTTTTGCATGCTCAATGCCACCATATGTGTGGCCGGGTGGGCGGCGCCCGCACTCTGTCCTTGTGTGAGTAGTCCGCTTAAGCTTTGTGAACTTGCAGGGTTCGCGCTATAGCTTGCTGCGCTCTCTGTGCTGGCCTCTATAATAGAGCCCCAAACTGTGCCTGTTGAAAAATCTGCGCTTGTCTTGCTGCCTGTGCTGGCTGTATCGGCTGCGGTAATCGTCCCGCTAGCGGCATTGGAAAGCCCGTTTAGGCTCGCATTGGCTCTGTATGTGCTTACAGGTGCTTGGTTGCTGTTAGCAGCGCCTTGCGCTTGGCCTGTCCATCGATCACTTTTAAGAAGGTCCAGCCATCCGTCATTCTCGCCGCCAGTGTCCGCACCCTCAACAAGTTGGGCAAAATTTAGCCCCTGATTTTGAGAGGTGCTCTGTGAGTTAGCTAGCTCTGCTTTGTTTGTGCCTAATGTGGATGTGGCTGCTGTTGTAGCTGTTGTTGTAGTAGCTTGTGCAATTGTATGATCCATTTTAGCCATTGCATTTTGTACGCCTGTATCATGGCTTGCGGCTGCAATGACTGTATTCTTTCCTGCTGCGCTGCGCGATGTTGGGATCTCGGCGAGTAGGTCTGCAATATTCGCTGTATTGGAGCTAGCAAGTGCAGAGGCTCTAGCGGAATTATTTAACGAGGCTGCGCTGCTGCTTGATGGTGAATTTGTTCCGCTCTGTAAGTTTGTGTTGTTATTAATAAAGTTACCAATGAGCGTTTGGATGAATAATTCAACGCGCGCATCTTCGCTCGGCAGGCCTTCTAGAACTTTCTCTACTTCTTGTATATCAGCAAGAATCTCATCTTCATCGACGATAAGTTCGCCAGTTTCAGGATCGTAATAATTGCCCTGTAAATTCGCAATAAACTCTGCACGTTGTTGTGCTGATAGGTTTTGTGTCAATGTTTGAGCAACCATGCTAACGAGCTGCTGATCGCTAAGTTCTCCGCTAAGTGCTAAGTTTTTAAACTGTGTTTTGAGCGCGGTGATTTGTTTTTGGTTGAGGTTAAGTAATGCACCTAACTGCTCTATCATCTCGTTGAGTTCGTCAGTATTTGCGGTGTCAGCATTTAAAGTGCCTTGGTTAAAGGCTTCATTTAGTGCTTTCATCTCTCCTAATATTTGTGAGAATAAATCCGCTGTAAAGCTACCTTCGCTAGTGTCTGAGCTAGTTTCTAGACCTTCTAATGTGTGGGGTGTATAGCCTCTATTATTGATGAGGGCTAATGTTATATTTTCTGTTGAAGTGTTAGTTCCTTCGCTAAGTGTTGCAATCTGATTTACAGTATCAGTTGGCGGGATTGTCGGTAATCCACCATTTGGAAGATCTTTTGCAAAGATGAAGCTGGAAAATATCTGTCCCGAACCGCTTTCGCTCGTGCCTTGGGTGTTCTCATTACCTTGTGCAGCAGAAATGCTGTTTTTGCTCTGTCCACCAAATGAAGTATTTGATGTAGGGGCTTGGAATTGTGCTGTAAAAAGTTGTTCTATTCCCATGAGAGGTATCCTGTTATTCGAATTTATTATGCGCCTTTAGTTAAACTTGCTCATTTAAGCCGATTGAGAGATTGAGTGTGCTATTTGAGGGGAGCGCGCCGGTATCTGTGTAAGATATTGCGCGTCCGCTTTGGCTCGCATCGCGTGCAGCCTTATGGATGGTTTTCTTTAGGCGCTCCAATGAACGTTGCATGCGATCCATCGCTTTAAGATTTGCGCGTGAAAGCTCTGAAAATTCAGCGTGCATTTTATTGAGTTGCTGTTTTAGGCTTGGCTCAAGATTTTTAAGCTCATCCTTTTTGCCTGATAGGCTGATAAAGGCGCGTTTATATGCATAAGCTTGCTCGTTCTTTTGGTCTTGTAGGGACATGAAAAGGCGTGCATCCATTCTTTTTATAGCCTCGGTCTCAAGCGTGTAGGTCTCTCTTAAAGCTTCAACCATACCCATCATTTGTTGCAAAGCTTCGCGTGTGCCTGTGCTGTTGCTCATAGATTGATCTTGTGTGTTGGCTAGGCTCATGATGAAACTCCTTTGCTGTATCGGGTGGAGGAGGGGGCTGAGTGCTGCGCATATTCTTGCGCTGCTAAAAGTGAATTTTGTGAGTAATTACAGTTTTTTGAGCGTAAGCTCTCAACATAACTATTATTGAGCGTGCTCTTTTCGTGCAGAGCTTTTTGTAAAACTTCTAATTGATCAATTAAGCTGTTGTATTGAGTGTCTTTAAACTCACTCAAGCGTGCACGAAATTCTTGCGACAATTTGCTGTAACGCGCGCTTAAAAATTTCTTTTCTTCCTGAAGGATTTGGAGCAGGCCCATATCGCTGCTTATCAAGGCGCTTTTCTCACGCTCAGCAAGCTCTATCAGCATATTTGTTGCTTTGATCAAGCTGTATAGCGCTTGCATTTTATTCTCCGGCAAAAGCGCAGATGAAGAGGTGGCAGCGTCTAGCGTGTGCGTGCTTTCGGGGGCAAGGCCGCTCACACTGCCTGTGTCGAACATGGCTGCGCTATTATGAATGCCGCGCGGCTCTTTGTTCTGTTTAAGGTTTGAGTATGTGCTCATAACGTATTGCTATCCTTATAAATTTTCATTCTCTTGTGCGCTTACCGAAGGGCTTTCAACGTCCAAAGCAGGCTCACTAGCTAGTATGTCTTGTTCAGTATTTGTGCCTTCAATCGTGCTAGCTGCGCGCGAAGAGGAGGCTTGCGCTTGCATATCGATCATTGCGCTGCGCACTTCGTCTGATAGGCCGATGCTTCCAGTCTGTGAAATCATCTTGCCGTATTCTTGAAGGAGTAAACTTCTAAAGACTTCTTCACCTTTGCCACCACCAAAAGGCCCATCGGTTGAGATGCCTTCAAACATCGGTTTCATCATCTCAGCGATAAAGACCGCTTCAAACTCTTTCGCCGCTTCAGTACTCTTTTCCAGATCAAAACGTGACGCCGCGTTTTTGAGTGATTTTGCGCTATTTGAGCCATCACCTTGCGATGTTTGCAGCAAGCTTAATGTTGTATCTGAAGTAAGCGTACTATCCATTACATCACCTCAATTTCTGCTTGCAAAGCACCTGCGGCTTTGATGGCTTGGATGATAGTGATGATATCGCGAGGCTGCATACCTAACTTGTTCAAGCCTGTCACAAGGTCTTGCAAGGTCACACCAGTCTGAAGAGCGGCAAGCTTAACATTATCGCCTTGATTCACTTCGGCCTGTGTGCGAGGAACAACAACTGTCGCACCTTGCTCGGCAAAAGGATTGGCTTGAGACACTTGTGGCGTTTCAGTCACTTTGACAGTGAGGTTACTTTGCGCAATCGCGACATCGCTGATACGAACCTGTGAGCCAATCACAATCACACCGCTTCTCTCTGAGATCACAATGCGCGCAGGCTGATCTGGTTGAACAGGGAGTTGCTCAATATCCGTGATAAGATCAATGATTGTCCCATCATAATTATCAGGGCGCTTTAAAGTAACGCTCGCTGAGTTTTCAGCAATAGCAAGCTCGGCAGCTGTATAGCCGTTAATAGCTTGGGCAATGCGGCGTGATGTTGTGAAGTCTGGGTTTTTTAGCGCCAAACGCACCTGCTTAAGGTCCGCCAATTGAAAGTCAATTTCGCGCTCAACAATCCCGCCTTCTGCAATACGCCCAGATGTCGGAATATTCTGCGTAACAGTCGCACCTTCGCCTTGTGCGGAAAAGCCCGAAATGCTGACCTCACCTTGGGCAACCGCATAGACTTCGCTATCCGCTGCACGTAGGGGGGTAACAAGAAGTGTACCACCTTGCAGTGAGCTTGAATCGCCAAGGGCTGAGACGCTGACATCAATGCGTGAGCCCTGATTAGTGAAAGGGGGTAGGGTTGCTGTCACCATAACAGCCGCAACGTTACCGGTATTAAGGTTCTGATCGCGGACATTAACGCCAAGGCGCTCTAACATCGCGATAAGTGATTGTTCTGTGAAAGGAGAGTTCCCTAAAGAATCGCCTGTACCATTAAGGCCAACAACTAAACCATATCCAACCAGTTGGTTGTCGCGCACACCTTCAATATCTACGATATCTTTAATACGCGAAGTGGCCGCATGTGCTGGCGTGAAATTTGCAAAGAAAATAGATCCGGCTGCCACCAAGAGAGTGAGTGCATGTAAATATGACAGCCGGATATTGTGTGATGATACGCCAGCTTTGGAGGTTGCTGGTGTATCCTTACCCGTTAAGTTTTTATATGTGGTCGCAAGCATGTTCATTTTATGCGTCCTTTTTTTATTGTTTCAAACAAAGAGGAAATTTTTATCCTCGATGCGCATCCATGTATCTCTATGCGAATACCGTGCCAGTTTTTAAAATCGTTTATTTTCAGTTGTTTATGGTGTTTCTGAGGTGTCTGCGCTAGGTAAAGAGCGCTTGAATTGATGGGCTGAAGGGGGCAAAAAAATTGCCGCAGGGCAAAACTTTCCCCCTAAATCTGTTCGCCATACTCATAGAAAATAGGCTATACTATATAGAGTTAATCAAGACGCCTTAATGTATGCGCTCTTGCAATGTCGAGTAAAATAACAGGTTATATGTGATGAAGATTCAAGGTCCGGGTAAGACACAAGGTCCCTCAAAAACCAAATCAAAAACCTCCAAAAGCGGAGGCGATTCTGGCTTTGGGTCAATGATGGCTTCATCAACGCCTTCCACATCCGAAGCGGCAAGCGCACAAACTACGCAAAGCATAGCGCATGTAGATGCATTGCTAGCGATTCAGGCGGCAGATGACCCAACAGCGCGCGCAGCTAAAAAGCGCATGCGTAAACGCTCTCATGATCTTCTTGATGGTTTGGATAAAATTCGTATGGCCATGCTCAACGGGACATTAACAGTAGGGCATATGATCGATATAGCCGATGTTGTTGCTTCTCACCGCGAGAAAATTGATGATCCTGCACTGACCTCAATCTTGGATGAGATTGATCTACGCGCCCAAGTTGAGCTTGCAAAAATGCGTGTGGCGCTCGAGCAGCGTGAAAAGCATCAAGCCTAAAATGATGATCAATTCACGGTTTTCCTTGTCATAGTGTTCATCTCAGCTTATAGTGCGTCGGCTTAAATTGTTTATTTGTGTAAGGGATATAAATAGATGGCATCACCAAGTAGTGTAATAGTACCCCCAGATTATGATCCGGAAAATGATACCGGTGACTTCATGAACCCGGTAATGTTGGAGTATTTCCGACAGGCTTTGATTAAGTGGCGTAATGAGCTTTTGAAAGAATCTCAAGACACAATCGCAAAGACTTTGCAGGGGACTGATTTGCAAAAGCCTGATTTGACTGATCGTGCATCGGAAGAAACAGATCACGCGCTTGAGCTTCGCACACGTGACCGTGAGCGTAAGCTGATCTCTAAGATCAACAGTACGTTAGAAAAGCTTGATGATGGTGAATATGGCTATTGTGATGAAACAGGGGAGCCAATCTCTATTGCGCGTTTGAAAGCGCGTCCAATAGCGACATTGTCGCTGGAAGCGCAAGAGCGCCACGAGCGTATGGAAAAAACGCAGCGCGATGATTAATCGCTAAACAGAATAATGTAAATGAATTAAGCGCCTATCTAGGGCGCTTTTTTTATGAGTAAGTCGTGCCAGGGGGCATTAACTGCAGAGGATTTGGCTCATTGAGTAAAAAATCAGCGACCATATCCTCATATTGTTTCTGGTCTACATACTCAAAGTGGAAATTCTTGGGTAGTTGTTCAAGGAAAGTCTTTAATTGCTCATGATGGCCATAGACAAATGTGAGTGGAGCCTCGCTAGGGATGCCCTCTATACCTAAAGGTTCCGCGATTTTTTCTAGGATAGCGCTGATATTATCAGCATCATTTTCCGTTTGAATGACTGTACCGTAATAACCGTATATGGCCTCTATAAAATGATTGGAGAGTTTAGCATGTGAAAATTTTTCTCTGTCAAAAGGGTATATAACGGCGACCTCATTGTCTTCATCTGCAAAGACTTTGGCAGCAAATTCATATTGTTCTAAAGAGCTTTCGTGGTCTCCAGCCTTTGAAAAGAAAAGGTCTACTTTCTCAGCAAGCTCATTATAAATAGAGAGAAGGCTTTCGCTGTCTCCACGTACTGCAATAGCATGGCCACCAGATAAGATAAGTTTTTCTACATAGTGCTCATCTATAGTGTTCGTAAGTTGATCAATTTCTAATCTTACATCAGGATAGCAATCATTATATGCTTGGCCTTCCTCGATTTCATCTTCACTAAATGGATATATAAAAAGACAGATCTCATCTTCATGAATCGGAACAGTGACAGTGTTATCGTCGAAGTCTTGGTTGGCTGTTTCTTCAGGGGTGCTCATATTGATCCTTAAATATAATTCAATGCGAATATATAATATGAAAAATTAAATATGTCAAAAAAAATCCGGCTCATCTCATGATCGAGAAGGCCGGAAGAGTTGGGGTAAGGTATTTCGTTTAAGCTCTAAGTAGGGAGTTTCTCATTAGAATGGGAAAACAATGTCATAGAGCTGCTGCCCATAGCGTGGCTGCTGTACATCTGTGATCTGGCCTTTTCCGCCATATGTGATGCGCGCCTCGGCAATTTTCTCAGAAGAGATGGAATTCTCGATCGTAATATCTTCTGGACGAATAACGCCATCAATCGATAGGATACGCTTTTCAAAATTGACGCGCACTTCTTGACGACCATGGATCACCATATTGCCATTTGGAAGAAGCTGTGTGATGAGGGCTGCAAGCTGAATATTCACCTTTTCCTCACGATCGATCGTTCCGCTTCCTGTATGTGAAGAATCTGCGCCCATATCTGCAAGGTTCGTATTATCAATTGCCTCTGGTAAGACGCGGTCTAAGGCTTGCTCATAGCCGAGCAGGGCGTTAAGAGATGCGTTTTCAGTGCTGCTGCGTGTGCGCTCTGTTTCATTATCTAGCTCAGCCTTATCTTGTATCTCGATCACCACAGTGATGATGTCTCCAACATCGCTCGCACGCTGGTCTTTGAAAAATGTAGTGCGGTCTGAAGCCCAAAGTGAATTTTTCTGAGGTCTTACATTTTGCGGGTTTGGCATTGGTAAGCTCACAGGCTGATAGCCAGCTTGTGTCGTCGGGTTAGAGATTGTGCTCATCTCTGGCGCTTGCCCGATATCTGCAATCCTATCTGCAACACTACAGGCGGCAAGACTTGTGCAGCTCAGTAATAATAATGCTAGTTTTTTCATATCCTTACTCCTTTTTTAGTGGCTTATTTTTATTATTGTTAAAGCCTATTAAAAACTTTCAATGGTCACTTCGCGCTCACCTGAAACAATAGCTTCAACGGTTTTGCTGCTTGTGAGGTTTGTAACGCGCACTGGCTCACCTTTTGATCCGAATTCCATAGCGCGGCCGATTGCGGTGAGGGTTAGTGAGCCGCTTTTGTATATCATGGTTACATTGTCGCCTCTATTGACGATGCGTGGTGCATTAATCTCGTTGCTTGTGATCGCTTGATCAGCGTAAAGAATGCGGCGAGGTGTCATGCCGACAAGATCCTCAGCATCTGTAATAATATTGTGCTTAAGGCTGCGCTGAGGCACTTTCAAAAATGAGATATCATTCGCGCGAATAACTTCACCAAAACGCGCCGGTTCTTTTAAAACAGGGATTGCGACCATGCGCTGGATTTGCCCTTGCAGCTCAAGGCGCTTAACAGGGTTATCCAGTGAAGGCGCCACAACAATCGCGTGATAGCTATTGCGCTGTGGGTCATATTCAAGCTCAGAAATCTCAACACTCATCGGCATATTTTCAGGAAGAGTAATATCCTCATGCCCTGTGCTGCTAATGAGCTCAAAATCACCTTCTAAGCCTTTTTTGTGAAGTGCTTCAGCGATTGTGTCATTGATCATTTCGCTCTCAATAACAGTTGCGGCGCGTCTAAGGACGACCTGATCGCTTGTAGAGCTTGGTCTCCAAGGAAGGTCGAGAGCTTTCGCTATTCGCAACAATGTACGTGCATTCAGGACAAGATCATCACCTGGGCGAGGGGAGATGCCCAATACGCGATCTGCTTTATGCTCATAAGCTGCACCTTCAAGGCCTGTGAAGATGTCACCTAGCTTGATCGTGTCATCTTGCACAATGCTATGATAACGCAGATCAATCGCAGATGCGCTTTGTGGTGACATGACTGCTAGGCCAAGGCAGGCTGTCCCGACAAGGGCTAGAGCCGTTTTCTTGAGGTGCAGTTGTGATTTATACTTTGTTTTACGCATTGTTATCTCCCAAGTTTTTGTGTGCTACCCGTCGCATTTAAACTCTTATCGAAGTTGTGAGATCGATTGCAGCATCTCATCTGATGTTGTAATGACCTTTGAGTTCATCTCATAAGCGCGCTGTGCGCTGATAAGCTTTGTAATTTCTTCAACGACATTCACGTTCGCTTCTTCCAAAGCGCCTTGGCGAATAGCGCCGAAATTATCTTCGTTTGGATTGCCAGCAGTTGGCGCGCCAGATGCATCACTCTCAAGATACAAGTTGTCACCAATGGCTTCCAAACCGGCTGGATTGATGAAGTTTGCAAGCTCAAGTTGCCCAACATTTTGTAGGGCAGGCTGGCCAGTGATAGCGACTAGAACTTCACCAGAGCTGTTAATCTCAATCTCCACCGCATCATCCGGAATGGTGATGCCAGGCTGAACGGTGTAACCATCAATCGTCACAAGCTCGCCATTTTCGTTTAGCTGGAATGTTCCGTCTCGTGTATAGGCTGTGTTGCCGTTCGGCATATCGATTTGGAAAAAACCATCGCCGTTAATCGCTAGATCAAGTGAGTTTTCAGTAATGCTGATAGAGCCTTGCCCATGCATACGGTAAACCGCGCCAGTATTAGCACCAAGACCAATCTGTAAGCCTGTCGGAACAGTTGTGCCCGCATCAGAACTGGTTGTGCCTGGCTTATCAATATTTTGATAGAATAAATCCTGAAACGCTGCGCGCTGCTTTTTGTAACCAGTCGTGGTCATGTTTGCGATGTTGTTGGAAATAACATCCACATTCATTTGCTGGGCTAGCATACCTGTCGCGCCAATATCTAATGATCTCATAATGTGGTCTCCTTAAATGTAAACAGTTTTACTGATTATCCTGTGTGTTTAGTTTTTCTGGGTTAGTTTATCGATCGCATCTCTGAGTCTGTCATTCTCCTCGGAAAGAAGATTTTGCACGGACTGATAGGTGCGAAGCGTGTCAATCATATTGGTCATTTCCTGAACAGGCTGAACGTTAGAGCCTTCTAAGACGCCTTGCTTCATGACGGAATTTTCTGCCGGAATGCCTGCTTGATCTGTCGCATAGAGATTATTTCCCTGAGCCTCAAGCATCTGCAGATTTTCAAACTCCACCATCATGATCTGCGCAATTTGCCCATCCTGATTGGAAACATTGCCTTGCTCGTCAATTTTGATTTCTGTTGAGCCCGCTGGGACGATGATCTGCCCGCCGCCCGCATCGGAAACAGGGTTGCCGGAAGCGTCTGTAATAATGCCTGCGGCATCCATTTGGAAAGCGCCGGCGCGTGTATAGAATTGCTGTCCGCCCGGCCCAGTAATGCCGATATAGGCGGGGCCTGAGATGGCAACATCAAGCTGGTTGCCTGTTAATTGCATGGGGCCGGCTGTGGTGATTTGATATTGTCCTTTATCAAGAACAAAAGAAAGCTCATCATCCGCGCCTTTAGGGTCTTCAATATACTCATTGAAAAGCATATGCTGCGCGCGAAAGCCTGTAGTATTCATATTGGCGATGTTGTTGGCCGTAATGTCCATATTGTTGCGCAATGCAAGCTGTCTGGATATGGCGAGATAGATACTATTTTCCATCGTCTTCTAAGTCCTTACCAATTTAAATTCGTTAACTATCACGTCATTTGAAAAGTGCGTGATATGCAGTGTTGGTGTTGCATATGCTGTGCCAAAATTAAAAGCTGATTAAAATCAGTGCTTTAGTTTGTTGGGCTGTTTTGTGGATGGCGGTATTAGCAATGAAGAAATGACCATGTTCCTCATGGCAGTGGTAAAAATTGCCTAGTTTTAAGAACGTAAGTAGCGTGTTTGTGAAAGATGTTCGTATGGATATTTATCTGGAAAACTTCAATGTTAGACCTTCGGCGTACTTTCTATTATACTGAATAGTAAGTATTCTTTAGCTTAAATCTAAGTATCACTACGAATATCGTCACATATATAACTCAAATCCAAGGTGGTCGCGCATATCATGGCAGATGAAGAAGATCAGAAAGAAGATAAAGAAAATACTGACGCCGCTGCTGAAGGCGCTGAAGGTGAGGGTGAACAGAAGAAAAGTAAACTCCCTCTGATCATTGGCGCTGTCGTTCTGCTTCTTGTCGGTGGCGGTGCAGGTGCCTATTTCACAGGTATGCTTGATGGCTTGCTAGGTAAAGAAGCTGCTCAAGAAGAAACAGCAGATGGTCACGGTGAAGGCCATGGCGACGCACATGGCGATGGTCACGGTGATGCGCATGGTGAAGAAGATGAATATGATTACGGTGATCATGCCTCTTATGAAGAAGCGGAAGATGATCATGGCGAAGATCATGGTGGTGGCGATGATGGTCATGGCGCTGCTGCTGATGCACATGGTGGCGGCGGTGATGGTCATGGCGACGGTCACGGCGGCGGTGGCGGAAAATATGTTACCGTCCCGACAATGCTTGTAAATTTAAACACGGATGATGGAACGCCACGCTATTTACGCTTAAGTGTGCAGATTGAGCTACGGTCTGCGGCGGATTATGGCGCTGTGGAAGCGGTTTTACCGCGCGTGGTTGATCAATTCCAAACATATTTACGTGAATTGCGCGTTAGGGATTTGCGTGGCTCTGCAGGGATTTATCGCCTTCAAATGGAGCTATTATGGCGCGTGAACCAAGCAGCAAAACCTGTGCGGGTTAAAGATATTTTATTCCAAGAAATCCTTATTCAATAACACACTGGATAAAGGCTAAAGTGGAAAAGGCATGGTATTTGCTTATATAATTAAAAGGTGCTTGTTAATAATATATGGGCACAAGGAAAGTATTTAAAAGGCGAGGGGAAACCCTCAAAATGAAAACAGAATGAGTGACGCACCAGAACAGCTCGAAGAAGAAATGAGCGCAGAAGAGAAGGCCATGATGGCCGAGTGGGAAGCTATGGCCGATGACGGCGATGGTGATTCTGCTGATGCTGTTGAAGAAGCGACACCTGCCTATGATGGTGGCGGGGATGATGATGGCAGTGGCAGTTCAGCGCGAATTCTTAATCAGGAAGAAATCGACTCTCTCTTAGGCTTTGATGATGATTCAGGTCTTGGCGGTGAAACATCTGGCGTGATGGCGCTGATTAATTCTGCGATGGTCAATTATGAGCGTCTCCCGATGCTCGATATTGTTTTCGACCGTCTCGTGCGCTTAATGTCCACATCATTACGAAATCTGACATCTGATAACGTTGAGGTCTCTTTGGATCAGGTGTCAACAGTGCGTTTCGGCGATTATATGAACTCGATCCCGCTTCCTGCGATGCTCTCTGTTTTTAAGGCGGAAGAGTGGGACAATAACGGCCTGTTAACGACAGACTCAGCGCTGATTTACTCAATTGTTGATGTGCTGCTTGGTGGTCGTAAAGGAACGCCCGCTATTCGCGTTGAGGGGCGTCCATATACAACAATTGAAACGCGCCTCGTTGAAAAGATGGTTCATGTCACATTGAGTGATCTCTCCTCTGCGTTTGATCCGCTTTCCCCGGTGAGCTTTAACTTGGACCGCATGGAAACAAACCCGCGTTTTGCAACCATATCCCAGCCAGGCAATGCTTGTGTGCTTGCAAGGCTTCGTGTTGATATGGGGGATCGAGGTGGACGCGTTGAAATCTTAATCCCTTACGCAACATTAGAGCCGATCCGTGAATTGCTCTTACAGATGTTTATGGGGGAAAAATTTGGTCGAGATTCCATCTGGGAAAGCCACTTGACCCAAGAGCTTTATAAAACAGATATCCAGCTTCAAGCTATCCTTGGTGAGAAAACCATCGCGCTGGGTGATATGATGAATTGGAAGGTCGGCTCAAAGGTGATGTTCTCAACAATGGTTGATGACGAGCTTGAGCTACGTTGTGGACATTTCCCAATGTTCCGCGGCCCTGTCGGCCAAAAACAAGAAAAAATAGCAGTCCGCATAGAAGACTACATTGAACCTGAACGAGAGGAAGATCAATGAATACTGAGTTACTGAGTTTGATAATGGATTTTGTCGTGCTTCTTGCGCTGGGCGGAACCATTTATTATGCGATGCGCTTATCCAAAGCCCTTAATAATTTCCGCGCACATAGAGAGGCACTTAAAGGCCTGATCTTAGATCTTTCAACGCATATTGATAAAGCGCAGCTCTCGATCAATAACTTAAAGCAAACAAGCGATAGCGCTGCCAGTGATTTGGACGATGTCTTACATGATGCGCGCCGTATGGCTGAAGAGCTGAAAATGATTAACGCAACTGGCGATGCTCTAGCTTCACGTTTGGAAAGAGCAGCTAAAGACGCTCGAAATGCGCCAGCTGCGCCTGCTTCATCTTCAACAGCATCCCAAAATGATGGTTATTATGACGCAAATAGCGTTAGTGATGTTGGCTATGAAACGCCTGCGCGTGAGCCTAGTAATCTTGATATGCCATCATTCTTTATTAAAGATGCGGACTTTGATCGCGGCGCAGAAGAAGAATTTAATGAAGAGGAATTTACCTCCCGTGCAGAGCGTGAATTATATGAAGCGCTGCAAGGTAAAAAGAAATAAGAAGGTTTTAATATAAAATGGATAAATCCCAAATGAGAGTTATACCGCTTTTAGTGATTGTCGCCTTTATGGCGTTTTCAATCCGTTTGGTAGATTTCTCACTCGGTCTATCCTCCCTTAGCGGGTCAGCGATGGCTAAGGATGAGACGCATGCAGCGGCTGAAGCACCGGCAGAAAGCTCTGAGCTTGCGCAAGTGGCACAAGAAATGGCGCAAATGGATGATGGAGAAAACCTCTCCGAAATGCATGAGGAAGAGGAACATGCCGCACCTTCCAAAAGCACAGAAGGGATACAATGGCGAGACGCAAAAGACGAAGTCGCAGGTGTTGAAAATGTACGCAAAGATGTTCGCGAGGATTACGCTGAGCGCCGTAAGCAGCTTGAGCAGAAAGAGCGAAACCTCATAACCCGCGAGGCGCTTCTTAGTGCTGCTGAGCAGGAAATAGATGTGAAATATAAAGAGCTGTTAAAGCTACGCTCGGAAATCGAAGATTTGCTCGGTCAGCAATCCGAAGCAGAAAAAGCGCGTATTGATTCTCTTGTGAAGATCTATGAGGGGATGAAGCCTAAAGATGCAGCGCGCATTTTTGATACTTTAGACTTGGATGTTTTGGTCGCTGTGATGTCAAAAATGTCAGAGCGTAAATTATCGCCTATTCTTGCTGCAATGAACCCAGAGCGCGCAAGAACCGTAACAATTATGCTGGCTGAAGAAAAGCAACTGCCTGAGCTTCCGTAATAGATTTTAAAAGACTAAGTACTTATTTATATCTCGCCTCTTTAACATCCTGTTGTATTCGTATATTTTGATATGAGTTTTTTTTACTGCGTTTTTCTATAAACTTACGATCTGTTAATCATTTTGATTAATACTGGTCTTTCTGCGTTTAGTAATTACCAGATTTTAGATGAAAAAGGAGACACATATAGTGGCTGTAGATAAGAATATGAATGTTCTAATCGTGGATGATTATAACACTATGCTTCGGATTATTAAGAACCTGCTCAAGCAGCTAGGATTTAACAATGTTGATGAAGCGACAGACGGCTCTATGGCGCTTGAGAAAGTTAAGAAAAAACCTTACGGCCTTATCATTTCCGACTGGAATATGGAGCCGATGACAGGTCTTGAATTTCTAAAGCAAGTTCGTGGTTCTAGTGAATCCTATAAAGACACACCATTTATTATGGTGACAGCAGAGAGCAAGACTGAAAATGTGGTCATGGCCAAGCAAGCTGGCGTGAATAACTATATCGTAAAACCATTCAATGCTGAGACCTTAAAGACAAAAATATCTGCTGTGATTGGCGACTTTTAAGCCATTTAATTTTAACGTGTGAGAAATAATAAGGGGACGTTATAAATGACTGAAGAAGAAAAGGCTCATTCTTATGAGCGCGAACAAGTCGTTCAAATTATCAATTCTGTAATTTCAAAAGTTGAAAATACTGGCGGTGCTAGGCTTTCAATTTTTAAAGAACTGAAAGATCTACAGCGGATCATTGATGAAGCGCGATCCGAAATTGGAGCAACCCGCCCAACAGATATTAAGGGTAAGCACATTCCAACCGCAACAGATGAGCTTGACGCCGTTGTCGAAGCGACGGCTGAAGCGACTGGGAAAATCATGGATTCATGTGAAGTGATCCAAGATAAAGTTGCAGGCACAGATGCAGAAGCGGCTGTAACGGAAGAGGTGATGAAAGTCTATGAGGCTTGTTCATTCCAAGATATTACAGGTCAACGCATTACGAAGGTGGTCAGCACGCTGAAAACGATTGAAGATAAAGTTGACCGCTTAGTAGAAGTTCTGGGGAATAAGCTTCCGGTAGATACTCATCATAGTGAAGAGGGTGACGCCGAGGAAGAAGACACACGCGTCGGCGATGAGCGTTTGCTCAATGGCCCGCAAATGGCGGAAGATGCCATTTCCCAAGATGAAATTGACAAGCTTTTAGCAAGCTTTGATTAAGAGAGCTTGGCTCAAATACATCATTCTTTAAAACATCGCTAAATCAGCGGTGTTTTTTTATGTGCTTATGCTTTGGTTTGGATGAAAACTCGCCTATACTAAAGAAATGGCAAATCAGTTTCTTGCATTATCGTTATTCATCATGTTGTTATCGTTCTTTATCATATTGAACACGCTTTCAACATATGATGATCGTCGCGCCGAGCCTATTCTCAATAGCTTGCTTGATACATTTTCTGTCGAGGATAAAAAGCTCGTCAAGCAAGGCGATACACCGTCTCAAGAAACTGCAGAATCCGAAGGTACATCCTTAGACCAGCTTCAGGATCTTTTTACCTCTACAATTTCAGGTGTAAAGGCAAAGCAAAATAAATTAGGTACAGAGCTTCTTATTCGCGTGCCATATGAGCTCTTTATTGACGAAGTGACAGCAACCCTTATGGCGGATGCACCTGTCACGCCGCGAGCACAAGACGGAAAGGGGTTTCTTGTGCCAACGCTGGTATCTCTGATGAATACTGAAAACGCAATCACGTATAAAATGGATATGCTCGTCAATGTCGAGACGCCGCAAGAGGAAAGTGAAGAACATATGCGCCTAGCCCGCGATTTAGGGTGTATCTCCTATATCATGGAGCAAGCTGGCTTACCGCGTAAACTTATGACATCAGGAATGAATGAAGGTGAGCTTGGCTATATTGATATATATTTTAGGCCATATCACGCATTTGATAGTGAAGAATTTGAAAAGGCATTAGAGCAAAAAGCACAAATTCAAAGCTCGTTTATTTCTACTCAAGGAGCGCGATAAACCATGAGTGATGATTTTGAAAACCCATATCGCAAACTTGCTGAAGAGGCTGATACGCCAGATGTCACTTGGCATGATAAAGAAGAAGAGAAAAAAACTGAGCCTAAAGATGATGGATACAGCCCTGACTCGCCGGTAAATCACGCTCTGGATAGTATTCATCATCCTCCGCAAACAAGAATGCATCGGGCAGGGATGTTCGGTGAATATGACAGTGATGAAGATGAAGAGCCAGCCTCGCTCTGGCTTGTTACTTTTACAGATGCTATGGCGCTGATGTTGACCTTTTTTGTACTTCTTTATGCGATGAGCACGCCCATAAAAGAAGACTGGGAAGATATTCAAAATGGTATAAATCGCTATTACGGAAAGCACGAAAGTCCCGCTTGGTATAAGGGCGAACAGGATGTTATCGATATTGATAAGTTGGATTTTTCACGCGCTTTAGATCTCACATATCTTAAATCCCTGATTATGGATGTAAGACGTAAAAATGAAGCGCTTCACAACATCGTTTTATTCCCGCAGAAAGAATATCTCGCAGTGTCTTTGCCGGAAGATTTGCTCTTTGAGGCTGGTAAAGCTGAGGTCTCTGAAAAAGGGCGCCAAGCTCTCTTTATTATTGGTGGATCACTCTCCAACATCAGAAACCGCATCGAAGTGATTGGCCATGCTGACCCTAATCCTATTCCTGTAAGCGCGAGTGGATCAGGGGCAATTGAAACAAATTGGGAGTTATCTTTACGCCGTGCTATGGCGGTCTCACAAGTTCTGGAGAATGTAGGCTATGAGCGTTCTATAACCGTTAAGGGGCTATCAAGCGGTCGCTATGATGAGCTGCCGCAAGGCTGGGCGGCTTCTAAGAAGGACTCGGTCTCACGCCGCGTCGATATTTTAATCATGCGCGATAGCGGGGCTATACGCCAAAGATTAAGCTTTGATAATGCTGAATAACTCCGCTAAGTTTCACTGTGTTTTCTTGTTCTTTCACTAAACATATGGCACGCTAAAATATGCGCCTGATTTTCCTATCGCAGCTTATATTCGTATTCTTATTATCGATTGCCTCGCTTCCAGCAATGGCAACGGATGTGGCTGTGCGCGAAGGGCGCCATGATGGTTTTACCCGCTTGGTCTTTGATTGGCCAAGCAGCGTATCTTATGATATTCAAGAGCAGGGCTCTGGCAGCTATATCATCAGCTTTAATCAAGATGCTGAGCTAGATGATAGCGAGCTAAAAGGTCAAAGCATTACAAATTTACAAAATTTAGAGCTTCTCTCTTCATCCCCTTTGAAAGTGAAGTTAACTCTGCCCGCAAAGGCCTCTCTCAAGCCGCTCGCACTTGGTGATCGTGTGATCTTCGATCTTTATGATCCTCCATCAGGGGGTATCACACCCGATAAGCCTTATGAGAGCGCTCAACGCGAAAGGGTAGCGCCTACGCAAGTCGTGAGCGCGCCAACACCATCGCAAGCCGCTCTAAAATCAGTCGCGCCAAAATCAAACGCTGCGCCTAAAACGCCAGCTAAGCCCGTAGAGAATAACCAGCCCAAAACCGCTGCCGCTATAACGCCCAAAGAAGCAATACCATCACCAGCGAATGCAAAAACAATCAGCCTTAAAGCCAATAGCGAACCAACATTGATGACTTTATCTTCAAGTACATCATTCGGCGTTGCAGCCTTTGAGCAATTCGGAAAAATATGGCTGATTGCAGATCGAGAAGACCCGCTACTAACCCCGCAAATAAGCGGTGAAAATGCACCTGCTTTCGGCGCATTACAAACACAATCAATTGAAAATGGGAAAGCCTTTAGCGCCGCTCTACCAGAGCAAACAGCATTGAAATATAAAGGCCAGGGCGGCGGCATTTTATGGCGCTTATTCATCGCGCCAGATGTCAGCGTACCAGACTCTATCGAACCCATAAGGACAGGCGTCGACCCGCTCAGCCCACGAGGCGGGCGTATCATATGGCCACTTCAATCCTCCGCGCAAATGCTAGAGCTTGATGATCCTGCTCTAGGCGGTGAGCTGATTGTCATCACAGTGAAAGATTCAAAAGATTTTACTGGTCGCAGTCAAGATTACGTCGATTTCACTGTCCTGCCATCACCAATTGGTATGGCTATAAAGCCTAAAGTAGATGATTTAAAAGTACGCTTGGTCAGAGGTGGTGTTGAAATTTCAAGACCAACCGGCCTTGCGATCTCTGAAGAATCTCGTGCAAAAATGGCGCGCCGCACGATGCAAAGCAAGGCCAATAAAATGGCACTGGATGAAAATAATCCTGAGCAAAGAATCTATGAGTTTGATAGCTGGAAGATGGGTGGCCCCTCAGCCTTACAAGAAAATAGAACTGTGATCTTAAGCCGTATCGCAGATTTGAGTGGCTCTGAGCGTGCAGAAAATCTGATGATGATGGCCAAAGCCTATCTCGCAAATAGTATGGCTGCCGAAAGTATCGGGATGCTAAACTTTGCAAAGTTAGAGCTTCCGGGCATAGAGGATACACCAGAGTTCAAAGCCTTGAGAGGGGCGGCGAATGCGCTGAATTGGAAAAGTGCGGATGCCTTTGAAGAGCTTTCAGGGGAAGTGCTGCGCAAGTTCCCAGAGATTAATTTGTGGCGTGCATATACACTGGCTGATCTGGGGGATTGGCAGCAAGCAGCAAAAGTTCTCCCCCCAAATACTTTAAGCCTACTTTATGGCTATCCGCCATTAATCCAAAGCCGTCTCGCACTCAGTGCCGCCGAAGTCAGATTGCGTTCAGGCGATATTAAAAATGCAGGGCTTCTTTTGGATATGGTGGAAGAGAATGCCCGCCGTATCAGCACACCTTTACGCTCGGAGTTAGCATATCTCAAAGGGGAA
>MDSZ01174332.1_pt1 | contig 24882 bp, 14 predicted proteins | sample 811201 | NCBI WGS metagenome assembly MDSZ01 (sample SAMN05326647, study PRJNA326480) | marine metagenome | isolation source: seawater | place: Indian Ocean: North | collected 2010
TTATTGGAAGTTTTCTCCTGTTCGTTTCCTCCTGCCGACTGTTGTTGTTGTTGTTGTTGTTGTTGTTGTTGTTGTTGTTGCTGCTGCTGCTGCATAGAGCCAATCAGCTCCTGGTGAATGTAGTTTCCGTCGTCATCTACTTCGTATAACTGCGAAGGATGAATCGTCGTAGATGCCGCTGCCGCAGCTCCTTTTTCGTTTTGTTCTCGTTCTTGTGTTTTTATGGGGACGCTTTTTGTTGCCGTTCCACTAGATAAGTCTATGCGCGTTCCTCCTCCACTACCAAAGCCTCCACCCTCGTGAAAATCACCCCTGATGTTAAACGCATCTACAATCGCTGGTTTTGGTAAGAACATACCTAACCCAGATCCGCTTCCGTTTCTCTTCGCATTTGCTAAAACGTCTCTTCTTCTCCTCTCTTCTTCGTCTTCCATCAAATCGTCGTTTTCCTCATCCTCGACGTCTCTTCCTCCGCCTTTACTCTTCGTCATTAACTTTTTCTGCTGTTTATTCAAGAACCGTTTTCGCGCGACTCTTTTTCTGAGCTCTTCCCGTTCCTCGGTAGTTTTCATTGCGGACGATGAAGGTGGTGGCAAACGCGTTTCGAAAAGTACTGGTGCATTTTCTTCTTCTTTTCGGATTTCTTCCTCTTCTTCTTCTCGCCGTCGTTTCTTGTTGGCCGTACTCTTTACGTTTCCGTCGTCATCCTGTGCGTTGTTGTTCCTCCCATTCTCGTCTTCCTCCCTCTCGTCCGAGGAAGAGTCGTACGCGTCGAGACCGAAAGACATCCTTCGTGTTCTCTTTCAGCTCGGCGCCTTTTTAGGAGCACAACTCCGTCTTTCTTTTTGTCAGGCAAGCTCAAAAAGCCAAAAATTTTTTCTCTGTACCCTAATTTGGGAGGACTCGTTGAAGTTTAAGAGTTCGGGATTCCCAGGTGACCTCCAAACGTCCAGTAAAATTTCGTCCCACCCAAAAAAAAGAAAAAGAAAAGAAAACAAAGTCCTCGTTGTGTCCCTTGTCGTGTGCCCATTTTTCCCGTACGCGACCCTTACTTTTCATAGAGTCCAATATGAGTAGTGCGGCGGCGATCGAGAACTTCGATAACCCGGCGATTCTCTCATCGTTGGTAATCAACGCGCCAATCTATATCGATTGTCGATTATCCACGTGTCCGGAGAAACCCATCGGGAAAGACGCGTTGAGCGCTCTGAAAGAAAAGAATAAAAACAGCGGTTCGTCGATATCGGGAATAGGAGACGCGACGACCGACGAGACGTCTCGTCAAAACAACGACGATTCGTTCGAAGAAGATGGAGAAAGCGGATTGGTTTTCTTACGAGGCACGGTCGCAAAAAACGACTCGCACGGGGAATGCATGGATGTAAACGCGTTCGTTTCCGACAGCGAAACGACGACGACTTTGGTAAAAGCCGTCTCGTATAAGCGACTTTTTGCAGGTAATCCAGCCAACTTGATAGAGTCACTGTCGGACGTCTCAAGACTGACCAACTTGAACCCGCCATCGATTGTTCATTTTTTAGAGGAGCGGTTCATGAAAAACACAAAGAATGTTAAGAAGTCCTCGACGGCGACGAGAGAAATATATTCTAAGGCTGGGCCTATTCTTATCGCATTGAACCCATGCGAGCCGTTGTTGGGTAAATACGGCCAGGAAGTGATGAACTTATACTCGCCAAGGAACATGGCGAGCGGGGTGAAGGCGTCATCGTCCTCGGCAACGGCGTCTTCGAATGGGGAAGTCTCATCTTCCTCGGTGAAAGATTTACCTCCGCATTGTTTCCAAGTCGCCTCGAACGCTTTCGAACAGATGATGGAGAGTCAAATGGACCAAGCGATTGTGATTTCGGGTGAATCCGGGTCTGGGAAAACCGAAACGACCAAGTTTATCATGAAGTTTTTAGCCGCAACGACGTCTCATAATAGCAGCAACAGTAACAGCGGCGAAGACGAAGAAAATCACAATAACGACATGTTCAACGCGGTTTCGAGAGATCTGTTGATGACAAACCCAATTCTAGAAGCGTTTGGGAATGCAAAAACTGCGAGGAACTTGAACTCTTCGCGATTTGGTAAATTGATCGACATTAAGTTTGATAAAAAGTCCAACGGAAAGTTAGCACAGGCAATGATTGAGACATATCTATTGGAAAAGTCTCGAGTCGTACACCATTCGAAAAGAGAACGATCGTTCCATGTGTTTTATCAACTCTTGGCCGGGGCGTCGAAAGAAGAGAGGAAGAAATGGTTCTTAGACGATGTGAAAGATGGATTCAACTATTTAGGCGGTTTTGGCGTCCAAAGCGAAAAAAGTACGGAAATAGACGACGAGGGCAAACACAAAGAGACTAAAGAGGCGTTGCGGGCGATTGGCATTACGGATAAAACCATCGACGACATTTATCGAACGCTCGCTTCGGTGTTACATCTCGGCAACGTTGAGTTTGACACCTTGAACGAATCTGGGCACGACGCCGCAATGATCAAGACGGAAGACGCTTTGAAATGCACAAGCGAGTTATTAGGTGTCGATGTCGTGGCTTTAGAGCGGTTATTGATTAAGCGCGTTATTTCTGCCGGTGGTGAGAAAATAGAAACCGATCTGACAATGACGCAAGCGAACGATGCGCGTGACGCCTTGGCAAAAGCTATGTTCGAAGCGCTGTTCCATTATTTGGTTAGTAAAATCAACGAATCCTTCGCACGCGACGGTTCTGTACAAAGGGACGACGAAGATTTAGTTTCTTTGAACATTTTAGATATTTACGGCTTTGAGAGTTTCCAACACAACACATTCGAACAGTTGTGCATAAACTACGCCAACGAATCCATGCAGAAGATGTTCAATCATCATTTATTCGTGGTGGAACAGAAAGATTACGAGATGGAGAACATCGAATGGTCGAGAATTGAGTTCGTAGATAACTCTTCCACGCTTGAAGTGATTGAAAATAAACCAATGGGATTGTTTGCGCTTTTAGACGATCAAGTCAGTTTCCCAGGTGCGACGGACGAAACGTACCACGCGAAAATTGTCAGCGAGCTTTCCAATATGGAAAAGTTTTCGTGCATGAGAAAAAAAGGAACGTCGGAGACTTCGTTTGATATCGTGCACTACGCCGGGAGTGTTACGTACGAGTGCACAGGCTTTCTGGAAAAGAATAGAGATGCGTTACCGTTAGATTTGGCGACGGCTTTGTATACTGATAACACTTTCGAGTTCATGAAGATGAACATCGGCGAAGCGTTGCGCAAACGCGCCATGGAAACGATGGTCACGAAAGCCTCAAAATCAGCAAAAGAAAAATCTACCGTCTGCACGAAATTTCGCAACCAGTTGAATGGACTGCTTCAAAAGTTAAACTCGTGCGAACCACACTTTATTCGATGCGTAAAGCCAAACGCTTCGCTCGTTCCAACCGAAACCAATCAAAAACTCATTTTGCATCAATGTGCGTGCGCTGGTATTTTGGAGGCGACTCGAATTGCCCAAGCAGGCTACCCGACACGTTCGCTATACGAAGATTTTGTGCACAGATTCGGTTTCTTGGTCGGTAAAGATGTCATTGAATCCTCCGGAGTGGATAGTCAAAATGCGACGAGAATGATTTTGGAGCATTTCTCCGTCGACGCCGAGGAGCACGTCAAGTTTGGCTCCACGAAAATTTTCTTCAAGCAAGGTGTATTGGGCGCCTTGGAAGATGCGCGATCAAACGCGATTTACTATTCGAAGATTATTCAAGCCACGTACAAAGGTTTCAAGCAACGTAAAGAGTACCAACGCATCCGTTCTGCGACGATTACCGCGCAAGCGAGCTGGAAAGGAATGAAACAGCGCAAAGAGTACGTCACATTAAGGGATCGAAACAGAGCTGCACTTAAGATACAAATGGCAGCGAAAAAGAAAGCTTTCAATGCGAGGGTTCAGTTGCGCGTCGCGGAACGCGAGCGACGCGAACTCGAGATGCGTTTGGAGGAAGAAAAGAGAGAAAAAGAGGAGAGGGAGCGTCTTCAAAAAGAAGCGGAAATGGAAGCTGCCGCGGCGCGTAAGAGAGAAGAAGCTAAAGCAAAGGCAAGAACAGAAGCTGATGCTGACACTGCCGTTTTCAAACGAAAAGATTCTCCTGAATCTACTCTCAATCGTGACACTTCATCTGCAGCGTCATTATCCGAGGACGTGGACGTGTTGAATAATCCGTTCGTCAAGGCTCTTAAAGCTGAAAATGAAGCATTGCGAGCATCTGTGGAATCGGAAAGACAAGAAAAGATGGCACTCATGAAGCAAATAGAGGGGCTGAAGGAGCAACTTATCTCTGCGGATGACGCGCTAGTCACGGCGATGATGCAAAAGGAGCAAGATCAACAGAGTTCGCCGTCTATTTCGACGCCGATAGACAAAGAAGGCCCATCGAGCGTGGATAAACCTTCAGCGCACACGAACAATGTCCCATCCGGTCAAGCCTCGAGGGTCATTCAATTCGTGGATGGTATGAAAGGAGAATTTAACTCTATGTCGCGCGTTTTGGACGACGACGTTGATTTCATCCGGGAAGTTGCAACGGGTGAAATCAACGTAGACACCATGGACGTGCAGAAAGAGTTCAAAATTTTGCAATCTCGCTTCGATCACTGGAAACACGATTACAAAGAGCGTCTGAAATTTGGCGAACGCTTCCTAAAGAAAGAAGCGACGGAAAAGACCACACCAGAGCTTACCAAGAAGAGGAGTTTCTTTGGCGGTAAGAAATAGAAAAGGACCATAGCGTAGTAGATTTATACAAAAATTTACTTCAGATTCACCCATAGAGCCCATCAACAACACGTGAAACTAATAATATTATAGGCGATTTTTTTACAAACAAATCAATATATCCTTATCTAATTGCACACAATGGTGGAACCGAACCCGCCTGGCAATCCTCCCTCTCGACTACAGCTCTTGGAATCGAGCAACTCGATGTCAAACACCTCCCACTGTTTCGATGAGAAAAACGTCGCCGGACCAACCGGCGGTCCCAATTCCGGCGGTACGATAATCCGTCTCTTCCCTCCCGGTTTCATCGTGCTTAATCCTTCTTCAAACCCGGGAATCATCCCTTTCATACCTAATCGAGCTTTCGCTGGCGTATTTTTCCTATATGTAGAATCGATAACACCACCGTTCTCGTTATATGCCACGTAATGAAACGTCACCTCTTGATCCTTCCCCGGCAATTTTCCACTTCCTTTTGCGAAATCGTAATACATTAAACCGTCCTCTGTTTTATCATACCCTCTCGGCGTGACCACTTGCACATCGTACGAATCTCTGACAAATGTTGGGAAATCATCCGGCGCGTTGTTGTACTGTTGAATCCTGGCATTATTCACCGCTTGTTTCAACGTCTTCTCGTCCACTTCTTCTTGCGAAGTCGGGATATATCCCGGCTCGACCAAATCGATGTCTATTTCAATCACACTCTCTTCTTCTTCTTGTTCATCGTTACTACTAGTACTACTATCGCTTGTGCTTCGAAACACTTCTTTCGGATCTCTCAACGGCTCAGGAGGGGGATTCGCAATCTCCACGTCTTTCTTTGCCTCCGTCCAGTATTCGTTTGGTTTATATCCATCCGGTTCGTTTTCCACTTTAATTCGTTTCGGGTTGACGATCCAGTCGTCGTCGTCGCCCGCGGCAAATTTGGCGTAGGCAACGTCTTTTCGAGTGTTCAAATGTATCCCAGCCGTGAGCGCGGCGAGCGTTGAGGTCAAAACATATCGTCTTTTGGTGTTGTTCACGTGCTTTTTTGGGGTGCATCGATCGCCGTCATTTTTACCACCAGATACGATTACTCCTTTTCCTCCAAAACTCTTCGTCTTTGACGACGTTTGTTTCGAGACGTTCACGGAGGAGAAAGAAGAAGACGTTAAAGAGATGGAGTGCGCGTGAAAAGCGCGCGCGCTCGAAGCCATCTTTTTTCTTTTTCAGTGCGCCTTTTGTTTTACGTCTCGCGCGCGTATACAAATGCCGAAACAATAATAATACATTTTTGCACGGGGTGAAGAAGAAGAAAAAGAAGAAGAAATTTCTTCAAAAAAAAAAAAGAAAAGGCACCAAATGCACCGACACCAATGAAAGAAATCGAGTCAACACGTGAGTGCAAGATGAGTGGATGATGATGTCACGAGGAGGGGAATCGATAGAGGTGGAGGAGAAGAGAGAGATAACGGCGACGACGGCGACAACGAGGATGGATGAAGAATTGGACGAAGAAAGACGCGACGTCAACGACGAGAACGAGAACAACACGCCTCTCTCGGTGAATGACTTTGATTTCGAGCGGTGGTTAGAACACGACGAAAGCAAACAAAAGCGCAAACGAACAAAAAAAGAGATCGAACGGGCGATACTATCCATGGAATCGCGAACGAGGAAGAATGCGCGAGAGTTGTCCGACACGCAAGAGTCGTTGGAGAAGTTTAAAGGGAAGAAACCAGACGTTGTGCTGAAGTTCTTGAGCGAATTAATACTATCTTCTTCCTCGTCAAATAAGAATAGCGAGAATAAAGGACATCCTCAAGCAAACGCACGCGAACTCAAAGTTTTGCTCGAAGAAGAAGGAATGAGAGATTGGTTCGACCGCAAATCGGTGAACGTTTCCGACGAACAGGGGATGTTAAAATTAGTCAACGAAAACGTGCTGACGTTTCAAAACGTACGCAGAAAAGTGGAAAGAGAAACGTATGCGGATGAGAAGAGAGCTTGGATGGAGAAGAAGAGGGTACAGAGAGAGAAGGAGAGAAAGAGTCTCGCAAAGTCAAAACAGAAGCAAATAGAGCAGCTGCAGCAACAAAAACAACGTGAGAAGAAAGGCTACGCATCAACGAAAAATGGCACGAAAAATGCCAAGATAAAGAAGCCGAAGATTGATCAGAAACGAGGACAAGAACACGAAAACGATAAGAAGAAACATTCAGTTCCGGAAAGTAATGAATGGATAGTCGAAGACATACCAGAGGAGTTGAAGGCACTGAGAGAGTACATCGTACGAGTTGGTGGAAAGGGTTACATGGTAAAAAAAGAAGAATGGGTGATAAAGAAAAAAACGAGGAAACACTTAAAGAATGGAGAAAGGAAGTCATACAAACTGTACTTTCGTTCTGACGGCACGAAGTGCCGGTCGAGAATAGAAGTCGCCATGGCGCTTGGCTTGGGATCATAGTACCAAAAAGTAACTCTTCGATAATAATTACACACGTTCTTTATGTTACATACATCTACTCGAACGCTACAGTCTTTCTACATTTTCCACTACTTCCTATCGTGATTTCGAGCACTCGTGAACAAACACATCATTCGGATTCAAACAACCCTTCGATTAATTCGTTCATCAAAACGCCTTTCGGATCAAATTTTCTGCGAAGGTCTCGAAATACTCGAAAGTTTTCTTGACCGTAAGCGGTTTTCAATCGTTCGACTTGTTTTTTTCTCCGTTCGAGGTTTCCCTCCAGTTCAATTTTTGCCCAATGTGTTTTGAGTAAATACTCGTCGCCTAAAGTGTCGCGCATTTGTTCACCGTATTTTGTGAAGCGCGCAGTTATTTCCTCTCGTTCTGCTTCGACTTGCGTCGGCAAGTACATGATGATCCCAACCCAGGAGTGTAAAGAGTGTTTTTCGCCATGTGAAGGCGACATTATACTCGAACTGCCACTCGTCCATCGTTGCTCGATCGGTGCGTGAGCCGGGATGTTGTTTTCCTCGATCATTTTGCGTAAATCACGCATGAAACATAAATCTTTTCGAAGAGAAGGAGGAACACCAACATTCGCCGGCATTGTCGCTTTTTCATCCATTTCCTCTAAAGTTCCGCACGGAAATGCAACCTCTAACACATGTTGCTGTCCTCCGCAATCAAAACCAAGAATTTGGTCGCTCCAATCCACGCGTGTGCCGTGCGAGCGCTTCCAGAATTCCGCTTCTGCTGCATTTACTTTTTTAACGTGGTCCACGTTGAGCGGATCAATGCGCAAAAGCAAATCTCGAAGTTCGCCAAAGCCGGCGTTTTCGCGTTCGGCTTTCTTTGCGGACTCTTTATCATACTTTTTCAACAAATCAATCATTGGTTTGGTCCGATATTTGTTCTGTTTGCGTTCGTTTGGCGTTGTCAAATAGGAAAATACAGAGTCTAGACCCAGAATACTTTTCTTCTTCGCGTCAATTGGATTTGATCCAACCACAACAACACAATCCGTGTGCGGAATCCACATGTACCGGACGTGTTTATACTTTCGAATCCACTTCTCGTGATTCTTTTCGATAAGCTCTGGAGTAGTTGTAAACGTATCTTCTTTCAATCGGTAGGCGTCGACGCACTGTAACGTGATTTCCGAGGCGACCCCTAACGAACCCAAACCAACTTTCGTGGCTTCAAACATTGGATCGATGACATTTTTGTTCTCTTCGCCTTCTTTCATACCAAATTCAATCACTCCTCTCGCTGGCGTTATTAATTTCATTCTAACTACGGTTGCGTCTACTGGAGGAATTTTTGCCCCGGTACCGTGCGCACCGACTTGCGTGAACCCGCCAATTTGCTGTTCGCGAATGCTCGCGTAGTTTTGCAACGTCAAATTATATTTTCGTAACGCTTCCGTGACATCAGACACTCGCGCTCCAGGTTGCACCGTGACCTGTTTCTTTTCTACGTCCACGTGCAAAACCTTATCTAACAACGCCAACGATACCATGCCTTCTTTTTCAAATGCCACTCCGTTTGGTGATAAAGCCGCACCAACCGGTCGTATTTTCTTCCCTCGCAAACTCGCGTGTCGTATAATCGCCTCTAAAGCTTCCGTCGTTTCGGGTTGCGCGAACGTGTCCACGACAACTTTCTTGGTCCCGGACCAATTTTGAATCTCGTAATCTTTCTCCGTCGTATAGTTTTGCTTCTTTAGATTTTCTGTCTCTTTGACGCCTTCTCGGTAGATGTAAAAACTCAACGCGCAGCCGAGCGCAAAAGCATAGAAGCGGTATTTTTGCCACATAGTTTCGCGATGATGATGCCGTTCGCCTCCTTCTCTGTTTCCTCCTCCTCGACTATCGTTACCTCCATTTCCACTGTTATTAATGATGCTAGTATTCGTATTGTTAAAACCTTCAGCTCCGATGGTTCTGGAAGAACTATTCTCTGCCGCCACCGCCGCCGCTGCTGCAGACGTCGACTCCTTCTCCTCCAACATAAATGGCATAAAGAACTTCGTTGTGTTTTTCCTCACTCCTTTCAACTTTGCGCTTTTATTAAACACCAGCAAATCTGTCCTATCTCCACCTCTCGCCGCGGATGATGACGATGAATTCCCTCCCGTCGCTCCTCTGTGCACATCCAACACCTGAAAGTCTTTCATGAAATCTTCCAAAGCAACCGTTTGCCTTTCCCCTGGTTTCGACAACGGTATTCCTGGGCATACTTTTCGAATTAACTGTCTGTATAGCAGTGGGTTCGTTTTTACTGCCATGGTCAGTTGGTGCGCTGGGAGCACTCGCGCGCGATTGCCACCGACGAACGTTTCAAACTGAATGTGTTGTTGTTGTTGTTGTTGTTGTTGATGTTGTTGGTGAATTCCAATGTTTCGTCTGAATAGCATCGAGAAAGAAGAAGAAGAAGAAGAAGAAGAAGAGGGAACACGTCCACACTCGTTCAGGACATCGCCTCCAAATCCCGACTCTCGCCGCCGCGTCGCGTTCGTCGCGATGTTCACGACTCGCGCGCACGTTCGTCGTCGACCGAACATAACGACGTTTCTTTTCTTCTTCTTCTTCTCTTTTTTTTTGTGTCGTTTTTGTCGTTTTGGAAAGAAACATCCATCGTCCATCCTTTTCTTCTTCGCTATTAAAACGCATCATTTATTGACACGTTACCCACCATACATAACACACACACACGTTGTGTCCGTCCGTCGAAAACAAACCAATAAAAAAATCGCGAGCACACATGCGCGAGTCTTCGCTGAAGTTAATCTACCGATCCGGTGACTCAAAACCGTTGCGCGTGTACATCGCGGCGGAACTCGATGGAAACAAAATAAACGCAATCGATTTCGACCCGTGGAAAGCCGCCAGTTGTGCCGACCATTCTTCTTCGAGTTCATCGAGAAATGTGGCAAGGAATACCGGAGCAGTGTTACATAAGACGACCAGTTTATCCGCAACGTTGTTTATAGCGACTTTATCAGGAGAAGAGGCTGTAAAAGGCACGTCCATGAATAGCGCTTTAATGTGTGTTCGAGATGAGGGTGATAATTCTTTCATCAACTTCAGAGACTTGGACGAACGCGAGCTTGGAGTAACTGTTGGCATGTGCTGCGCGGAAAAGAGTTTAGACGCGTTGATGGAATATTTATCAAAGAACGAAAAAAAGTTGAAAGGTTTAGTCCCGGGTATTTTCGCCTCGTCTACATCTGCTACGCCAAGCAATAGTGAAATAGCATTCTTCTCGAGCACATATCCCGTATTCGCAAATGTGTCAGAGATGTTTGGAAAGACTTCAAGCACTTCACCAACGCCTCAGTTTGACAGCGTTTATGCGTGGTTCAAAGCGTTTTCGAAACAAACTTTCGTGCAAAAAGCAGTGGAAAAAGCGAAAACGACTCCATCAATAGCCTTTCTCTTCGCTGCACAAGAGGCACAAAACGTTTTGGATTTGAAAAACGCGAGTAACCCTCCCAAAGATCCATCGAAAGACTCATTTTCGCTGACAACGGCGATCAATTACGCGAACGGTGCTCCGCATATGGGACATGCGTACGAAGGGTTAAGTGCGGATGTCATTGCGAGATACCACCGCGCATACGGTAGACCGACGTTGTTCCAAACCGGCGCAGATGAGCATGGGCAAAAGATTTCGGACGCTGCGGTTGCCGCGGAGTGCGAACCGATTGAATTGTGCGATAAACACGTGAAAATGTTTCAAGATTTAAACAAAATGTTACGAGTAGAAAACGATGTTTACAACAGAACAACCTCGGAGAAGCACAAACAGTGCTGTCGGGAACTCTTCGAACGAAGTGAAAAAAATGGCGATATTTATTTAGATACGTACTCGGGGTGGTACAATGTTCGCGAAGAAACGTTTGTGACTGAAACCGAAGCGAAAGATATGGACTATAAAGACCCAGTTTCAGGAAAACCTTTGAAACAAATGGAAGAGGAGTCTTTCTTCTTTCGCCAATCGAAATACCAAGCGCGGTTGATCGAACACATTGAAAAGCACCCAGAGTTTATTCAACCAGAAGGCCGAAGAGGGGAAATTTTGTACCGATTGAAAAACGACGAGTTGAGAGATCTAAGCGTCTCACGAACGACGTTTGATTGGGGAATTCCCGTCCCTGGAAACAGTAAACACGTCTTGTATGTCTGGTTCGATGCTTTGACAAACTATTTAACCGGCTGCGATTTCCCGAATGGAGAAAATTATGCGAAGTTTTGGCCTGCGAATGTGCACATCATAGGAAAAGATATCATCTGGTTCCACTGCGTCATTTGGCCATGTATGTTGATGAGTTGCAACGTTCCTTTACCAAAATCTGTCTTCGCGCATGGTTTTGTTACCGCCGCGGATGGACAAAAAATGTCCAAATCTATCGGCAACGTCGTCGATCCATTGGATGTTTTGAAAAGGTGTTCTCCGGATACGTTTCGTTACGCACTCATGCGAAACGGCATTTACGGATCCGACATTCCATTCAGCGAAGAATCTATGACATTGATTCACAACGCAGATTTAGCAGATACGCTTGGAAATTTAGTTCACAGAGCAACGCATCTGTGCTCGAAGAATTGCGATGGTCGCGTCCCGGATGTTCCAATCTTTGAAAAAGTCATCGACGTCGGCTTGTTGAGATTAAAATCTGAACGCGCGATGGAATCATTCCAGTTACAACAAGCCTGCGAATTGGCTATTAACTCGGCAAAAGCTGCTAATAAATACATTACCGATGCGGAGCCGTGGAAATTAAAAGGCGAGGAAACGAAGCATCGCAGAGACGTAATCATTCGCACGACCTTAGAAGCTGTGTACATTACCGCTTTATTTTTACAACCGTACATACCAACCGCGTGTGAAGACATATTCAAGAAACTGGGCATGGACTCGTCTAAAGTCCACAAACTCTGGGAGCTCAAACCATTCGGCGAAAATGTGAAACCCGGTACCCAGATTGCCGTCGGCGAAGTGCTCTTTCAAAAACACGAGATTGATACTGCCGAACTCGCCAAAAAAGCGCAATCGAGCAAAGAAGAAAAAGCTGCTAAGTTGGCCAAGAAGAAAAAAGGCGAAGAGAATGCGAAACTCGACGTCACGCGCTTAGATTTAGTCGTTGGTGAAATCACGAAAGTCTGGAACCACCCGGACGCGGATACGCTCTACGTGGAAGAGATCAACATCAACGTCGGGAAACCGTTGCAAGTCTGTTCTGGTTTAGTTAAACACATCCCGATTGATAAAATGCTCAACGCGCGAGTCGTCCTTGTCGCTAACATGAAACCAACGAAAATGCGTGGCATTGAATCACAAGCCATGGTTTTATGTGCCACCGATCCGAACGACAGCGACAAAGTCGAAATTGTCACCCCACCAAAAGGTGCAGCAATTGGCGAACGCATTACTTTCGAAGGCTACGTAAGTGACCCGGACGAAAAGTTAAATCCAAAGAAGAAAGTGTTTGAAGCGGTGCAACCAGATTTTATGGTGAATAAAGATGGTGTCGCTACATACAAAAATGTCCCGTTCCAAACGACCGCTGGTTCGTGTTCGGTAGAGTCCATCAGAGAAGGAGGGACAATTAGGTGATTGTTTAATTTAGAGAGAGGTTTGTTCATACTACCTACGAGTGTTGTGCTTATAAATTCTTCACTAAATCTTCATTCGCGTTCATTTTGTTCTAAATGTTGCGCGCACACCCGACGCGACTACTATTGTGTCAGCGCACTAATAGAGGAGTAGGGAGAAGAAACGTAGAAGCACGCAGCGATAGCGACCCATTTTCAGACGTGATACCCTTCCCAAGAACGTTGCCTAACAGATTACAATGGAAGAAAACATTCACAACGAACGAAGGAATTAACTACGTATGTCGCGCTTGCGATGTAGACGACATCCCATCTGTGACATCTCTGTTGATTCGAAGTAAACTCGCAGGGTTTCCAACCGAAGAGAACGCGTTGAGAAAATATATCGCGAAGAGTATAGAAGCTTTTCCCCGTGGTTGCTACCTTTGCCTGTTGAGAGAAGAAAAAGGCACTAATAAGAAAACTTGCGTTGGAGTCGTTGGCGTCTCGAACACTCCGGAAACCCGAAAGGATGACTTTGAAAAAGCGTTGCAGTTCACCGACGATGGTGCGTACATATCGGATTTAGTGATAGAAACTAGATGCAGAGGTTTAGGATTGGGGGAGAAGTTGATGTTATGCGCAGAGAGTTTGGCTAAAGATATGCAAAGGCAAGAAGTTTATCTCCATGTGAACACGAGAAAAGTCGGAGTAATTAGATTGTACGAGAAAATAGGTTACGAAGAGCTCAATTCGAACTTTTTGCGGAGAGACTTATTGATGCGAAAGAAGATATGAATAAAGCTAGTAGTTGCGTTTAGTATTTGTAGGAGATAAACTTAGTAATTTTAGATCTTCGCTTGTCCTCGAGTCGAGAGATTTTTCAGCTGGCGTAAAGCTTTTCGTGGATCCCCGATATCGTCGTCGTCAGAGGAATCTAAACTTTCTTTGTTTATAGACGGCGCGGTGGATCTATTTCTTGCCAGTGCGCTTTTAACGAAGCCGGGGTGCAAATTGCTTTTTTTACTGCCATCTCTATCAAAGGTCTCCGCTGTGACGAATGTCTCCGATGGCATTGCACCGCCGTATAGAGATTTCTCGTCGACTTTCTCATCCCATAAATCGTATTCCAACTTAAAGAAAGATCCATCTACCATTCGCTTTTGCGTCGGTAAACTCGAAAGTATCGCGACCGACTCTTCTGACAGCTGCCAATCGAACACATCCAAGTTTGACTTGATTCTCTCAGGATTGATTGATTTTACCAAAACCGAGCTCTTCGGTCGAGTTTGTAACGCCCAACGCACGAGGACTTGACCAATGTTTTTGCAGCTTTCTTCCGACGCTACAACCTGTTTAACTGCCGGATCGTCCATCAGATTTGGTCCTGATCTACCCAAAACTGATGCCGAATCTGGAGAACCCAATGGCGAATATGCCGTGACGTGAATTTTATTCTGCTCGCAAAACTCAATAATTTCCTTTTGGCGCCAATACGGATGGATTTCAACTTGACACACTGCCGGTTTGATTTTGCAGAAGCTCAAAATATGTTTCAATTTCTTCACAGAAAAATTGGAAACACCAATTGCACGCACTGCACCAATGTCCACGAGTCGTTCCATCGCACGCCACGTGACTTCAATGGGAGGATCGATGTACCTCGTGTTCGTATCTGTAACAGGCCAATGAATGAGATAGAGATCGAGATAATCAGATTTCAACTCGCGAAGCGTTTTTTGAACCGCCGGCAACACTTGCTCGTATTTGTGCATGTCGTTCCAGACTTTAGAGGTGATGAAAATGTCCTCACGGACTAATGTTGTTGTCTTGAAAACGTGTTCGAGAGCTTCGCCAACTTCATGTTCGTTTTGGTATATGGAAGCACAATCAATGTGTCTATAACCACACTTCAGAGCAACTTCAACGGCTTTGCGCACTTCACCAGGATTCGATTTCCACGTGCCCAAGCCTAGTAAAGGAATGTTGATCTTCTCCTCGTCGATATCGTATCGAAGAAATACAGTCGGAGCCGCTGCTGCCGCCACGGTTTCTCTCGCGCCCATTTTCCCTTGTTTTTCTCCATCGTCAAGTCCATGCTCTTTGCGAAGGCGTTCCATGAGCGCAATCTCTTCTCGGGCCTCTTTCCTCCAAATCTTCAAATTCTTCGTGTCGTGACGACAACTTTCAATCCTCGCTCTTTGTTTCGCTTCGACTACTCGCTTCCCACCAGTAAGGTCGAACCACTGCACGCGATCGTTTTCGCCTTCAATCTCTTTCATCCTCCACTGCTCTCTCTCTTCCAGTTTGAAATTCTTTAAGTCTTCCTCGTGCGAACGCCATACAGTTGGCCAATTCTTCGTCCACCCATTGTTCTTCTTCTGCTCTGGAGTCGCTTCGGGGACGTTGTCAAAGTCTAAACTTTCATCTTGACACAATTTCACATCAATGTTTTCAGTTTCGCCTTCAGAAACTACGCAATCGCCCGTGTCAGGATCTTCATCAACAAACGTGTATTTCAGAGGACCGTTGGGGTCATTGTGAAACTTAATCAGGTCGAGATACTCTTTCGGCGTGAGCTTAATGTCTTTTCCTTCATTGTGGTCCTCGTCGCCATCTTCGATGGCAAATCCATCTTCTGGAGTTGATACCATGTTTGTAACTGACGTTTTTTTTTTATTTCTAGTCGCTGTCAACTCGACACATCGTAATATCGAACTTTCATGCAAAAAATCATCATATCGGCATTACATCTCTAACAAACACCTCCACACCAGGTAACGACCAAACGCGCAAGATGATACTTCCCTTTAAACCGGGCGGGTTTGTATACTTAGAGTGATTTCTCTCACGAACGATACGAATCCATCCGCCTAAACCAGAAATCGAAAGATCTTTACCTTCGTAATCGTCTAGACTAATCTCCACCTCTTTGGAAATACGCAAATTTGGAAGTGATTGGTAAAACTCTTGCATGGATGCGCTATCATCGAATAAACACGTTTTATTTCCAACATCGGCGTGTTTTTGCATGTCTTCAATCGTAGACTTGAATACACGCATCTTCTTTGGCCCGTAAAACGAAACGTTGATGGTGTTCAAATCGTCTGTCTCTGGAGCGCTAAGGATATCTAATCGAACCAATCCGTTCCAATCGAACGACATGTTCTTCAATCTTTCACTACTATTGTTATCAGTGTTGTTGTTGTTGTTGCTGTTGCTGTTGCTGCTGCTACTACTACTACTGCTACTACTACTATGTTGTAGTTGTTGTTGCGTCACTGGTGCTCGATACACTTTCAAATCGCGGCCTAATTTCAGTGTCTTCATTTGATCCCCGTTCAATAGTGAATTCACTCTGTGGTGCAAAAATACCCCAGGCGTGTCGAATAGACTCTTCTTATCTTCAAATGCTTTAATTGAAATGACACCTAGAGTTGTTCCAGGCATAGAACTCGCTGTCGGTAGCCTTTTTTTCGGCGCGAAATAATTCCCCATTTCCATCCTCAACACCTTCGTGAATTCTCTCACAAACGTTGACTTACCCACATTTGCGGATCCGACGACGTAGACGTCTCTCCCTCGTCGTTCGCGAATAGTCGTCAAAACTGCTGTTCTCATCCCGTTTAAATCTTCTCTTCCTCTGTTTCTCAACGCATCGTCACTACCATTATTACTTCTCAAAGACCCCGGCTTCCTTGCGGCAACGAAAATTGGATTTCCTGCCAACGTCAATCTTTTCTTCGCGCATTCGTTCAAGACGAATTCGACCAAAGCATCATTATTCTCCACTTTAAACCTTTTACCAATCACGTCGCACTTCGTTACGACTAATAAAATCGGATTACTCCCGACTAAGTCTCTGATTTTGGGTAAAAACGACCCGTGAAAATCAGTCAAATCGACAATCTTCACTACCAGCGCCTTCTTCCTCCGAATATCTTTCAAAGTTTCTCTCAACTCTTCCGGAGTAATTAAACCGCTTTCGATTTTCTGTCCTCCTTGTCCAACAACTGCGTTAATCATTTGTCCGTTCGATAAGTTCGAACATCGAGAACACAATAACAAATCCAACTGTTTATTTTTCTTCTTCGTTTCATAATCGAGTTCAGAGACGAAACCGACGGCGGACGCTGAAACCGTTTGTAAACCGACGCCGCACCCGTAGCAGGTACCTCGTTCTTTCCGCTTGATTTTATTCGTGGATAATGATGATAATGGTGGTGATGATGTCGTTTGATTGATCAACTTCGTTTCATCGCGAATACTCGTCGAAGATGGCCGTTCATCGTCTTCAGACATGTCGACGTCTTCGTTCATCGTCGGCGGCGTCACGTGCGTTCTCTTTGGACATCTCATCTTCCCTCCAGTCGTCGTCCGAGGTAGAAAAGACGAATATTTTGTTCGAGCGCCGCTCTTCGCGAAGAACGTCTCACCTTGTTCGTGCCCCATCGCAAATGAAGAGCGCGGCACGACTTGCACGAGGGAGAACGACATGGACGCTTTTTCTTTCAATGAATGAATGCAATGATGAATAATGAATAATGTTTCCATCGTCATTTTTGTTTTTCCAAAAGTAAAATTTTAAGAAATTGAATCAATCAACGCGGAATAGTTGTGTTTATATGTTTTCGTACCATGGTACCACCATGGTCCTAGGTAGGGTACCGTGGTATGTTTATATATTGTATATTAAAAGCCGTTTGTTTTTTCAGTCTTGTTATTCACTTTACTCTTATATTACTTATCCGGTCCTCGTTGCTTCAAAGTAATTTTATCACCTAAACTCAACGCAATGCCTTGCGTCTTAGATCGGATGCGGATGTATCCGCCAAGCTTCTCATCTTTATCTTTTTCTACAGAGACGTTAACCAAAGCGTCTTCACCGAAAACGCTCCTCGCATACAAGTTTGCGGCTAAGAATCCGCACTCGCCGTCTAAAGCCGACTCGGGAGTCAAGCATTTCATGTTCGTGCTCTTCACCACGTGGTCCAAGTACTCCTTCACGTCCGTAAACTTGGTGTTCACGGCAACTTTGTTCTCCCATTCAAATTCTGCCCACATGTTTCTAAAGGCGATATCCGCGCACGATGCCGGAGCGATATAATCCATGATATCGATGTGGATGTCGTTTAACACGACGACGTTTCGATCCTCGTTTCTGGATTCGTACACAATATTGCCAAAAATGACGCCAGTTTCCGTTGATGAAACTTTAATATTCGCGCGAATGTGTTTCGATTCTCCAGGGGCTAAGGTGTAGTTTTGCGGCCTTTCTACGAGCTTTAAGTCGCCCATAGTAGCGAGCTCTAAGCACACGTTTTGTAAGACTTCGTTCGTTCTGTTCGTTGCGGTGACGTCCATGACGATATCGTACTGGTGGACGGTGATGTAGGACTCGGCGTACACCGGATCGGAAAAGCCAGTCAACTGCAAAACTCTGTTCAATTTGGAATCTCTGGCGTTTGAAGCCGAGTCAGGGTCGTTAAACCCAGTTGCTCGGCGTAAATCAGTCGCCACGGCATCTTCCAATTCGACTTGTGATAAGCCCTTTCTGGATTTCAAGTGATAGAAATCAATCAAGTCATCCGCTTGGGATTTTGGTTTCTCTTCCTTCTTCTCTCGTTCTTTCGCATCGTTTTCGAGTTTTTCGTTGATCATTTTCGAGAACGATTCTCGGCAGTTTTCGAGCCAGGCCTGAGTGGTTTCAGAGTCCGGAGATTCTATCGCCGCGAAGCACTGCGACAAACGCTCGGTCGAGTCGTAATCCATCTCATGTGCGACGACATGCGATTTTCCTAAGCGCAACATGGCCACAATGTACAACATAACCTCCGCTTGCGTTCGGTTCTTTTCCTCTTCCGAGAACGTATTGCTTTTCATGTACCTCAAACCGAGCTTGGTCATCGTACCACCACAAATGGCGGCCAAGAAAAAGTCGCCGGACAAAAGCAATGCTCTCAAGTTTGGCGTCGAAGTGCCCACGTTGGCGGTATCAACTGCCGTTTGCGTGGCGTACGTACCATCGGCTAGAACTATCGGTCGCACCGATCCAGACTCGTACGTTTCCTTCTCTTCATCTGCATCATCTACGAATTGTTCGTCCGAAGGCGGTTCGAAGAATGGCGTTTGACCTAAACTCGATTTCAACGTCGCCAATGCCTCTTCGACTTGTTCTCGCGATTCGGAATACTCGCCGATAATCCATAGCGCAGTCGCACACACTCGACTCGATCGAATCGAGTAGAAGGAATCTAACAATCTCTGTAAAATCGACTCGCGCATACCGCTATTCGTTTGCGCGATTTCGCGAATGAACATAATCACGTCCAACGCGGACGCCGTGTTCGGATCGCCCAAGAAGTCCATCAACATGTGTACGACGGAGCCTGCAACGTCCGGGAATTTAACCGCGCACGCGTGAACGCTTTGAACCAACATTTGACGATACTCAGCGTTCTTTTCGTTAGCGCCTAAACCGGTATCATTTTGCGATTTGATAATTTCCTTCTTCAAGGCAGTAACCACCTCCTCGATGTTCCTCGAATTGATCAAATCCAAAACAATATCCAACGTCTTTCGACGAATATCCACAGACGGGGACGCCACCGCTCTCAAAATATCCATAACCATGTCTTGCATCACCTCTCTGTGATTCTTTTTCAAATCCGCCAATCGATCCAAAACGATCAACTTGACGTTGTTGTCGCCTTGAGAGACGATCAGTTGGCAATAGCAGTTCGCCGCAGCTTTAATCGCCGTCGGCGCGTTACTCAACGCGATCAATGTATTCGCACACTCGTAAATCACGGATGTGTTGTTGGTTTGCAATAACATCAAAATAATCTTAATGTACTTGCCTTTTTGCGACGGATCAGTTCGACACACCTTTCTAATCAAATCCAACACAACGGTTTGCAAAATATCGCCCCAGTTCGCAACGGATTCCAAATTGGCCATTAAATACTGCACCGCGCGATCTTGATCCGAATGATACAACATCAAAAACGCGTTACGACGAGTGCTCAAATCTGACTCTCCGCCATTCAACAACTGCTCGATAATTTCTGGCGCATCTTGAATCATAATCTCCCCTCTCGGCGTTTCGGTGTAAATCTTATGAATAGCCATCACCGCGTTCCTTCTCACGTACGGATGTCTGTGCTCTAAGTTCTGCACAATAGACGGCACTAACGGTTCGATCAACTCTGGATCGCTCAATCGACACAAAAATCTCAATGTCGACCCTCGAATAAACTCGTTCGGGTGCTGCAAATTGTTTCTCAAGTTTTGGCAAATCAGGATCATTTCTGGAAGCAATTTTCCTTCGCTATCCGTCTTTTCAATAATCTCCATGTACAACAGCAACAACTTTTGCACCAAGTGGTCCTCGCTAGGTAATACGTATCGAACGATGGTGATGAAAATCTGCGGTAAATGTTCGCCATTCATTAACAACGAGATGACTTTCTTCATCGCGTCCGCCTTTTCGTAGTTCGATCCGGTTTCTAAAGATTCTTTAATTTCTTTAGAGGACGCAGACTTGTCGAAGTGGACGAGCATGGTGCATCCTCTCTCGATGACTTGGTTAATGGTACCCATCTCTCTATGCCTCTAGAATTCGCTTCCTTTTCTTTTCTTTTCTCTCTACCTCTCTTTCGCTCTCAGTTATATCAAAACGTCTTTCTTTTCAATCGAGGGCAAAAATCGAACTTCGTACTTCTCCTTTATTCTTGTTGAAGCGGCTGTCAAACGATCGATACAACGCGATTTTCTCGTGAAAAATATACCTCTGCGAGTGAATCGAGAGTTCGATTGGACCGTTCTATCCGCGAAAAGGATGGTTTGTAGCGTTTTTCGAGACAAGATCGAATTTTTTCTTTCGCGAGACAATTCCATTCTTCTTTTTCTTCTGTAAACCCTAAACATGAGGGCATGGATTTTTGAATTCTTTTTGTCTTCCTTCTTCCTCAAAGAAGGAAAAGAATGGAACACGTGTACGACTATTGTGCGCGACAAAACCGTCCGTTCAACGCCACGAACTTAGCGGACGCGTTGCAGAAAGAAGGCATTAAAAAAGCTGCAGCGCAGAGATATTTAGACACGTTGGTCTCTGACAATCGTTTATCGTTAACGGAGCGAGGAAAATCAAAAGTGTATTTCGCAATACAACCGGAAAATGTCTTACCGAAAGAGAAAATCAACGAGATGGAACACGCGGTGAAAACGAAACAGGAACAGATTCTGGCGAAGAAACAAGAGTTGCAAAGTAAGAGGAATGAGTTGATGCAACAAAAGAATCAGATTTCAGTGAAGGAAATTCGAGAGGAAACGACGAAAATGACCAAGGAGAACGGAGAGATTGTGAATAAAATGAAACCGCTTAAGGAGAAGTTGATGGCGCAACAACAACAACAAAAAGGTGCAGAAGATTCGTCAAAAATGGGAGGAAAAGACGCACTGAAAGACGCCATGAAAACGCAAAAGGAAATCGAGAAGAAATTCGTGACGTATTGCGAGACGTGGTTGAAACGCAAGCGAGCGTTTCGCGATATTACGGCGACGATAGTTGAAGGGAGCAACATCAAGATGAAAGATTTGATGAAACAATTGGAAATCGAAACGGACGAGGCGAATGAGGTGGACGAGAAGGAGTTTAGGGCTTTATTGGATGAGTTAAAGAAGAAAATGAGAGCAGAAGAGATTAGGAAGATGAACAAGAAGAGGAAAGCGACGGCGTAAAAGAGGAATATTTTATGTTTGTGAGAAATTTGCACGCGAGAGATGATACATCATCACACAGAGATAAAAAACAAGAGAGAAAGAGAGACACTGACAACTACGCATAGAATACGTAGAGAGAAACACACACGCACACACAAATAGAACATTGTATTAGTAGTAGTGGTATTACTTATTTTGATATATCAAAATTTATATTCAGATTCTACGTTCTTTGGAAGGTTATATATTTTACGGGCACTTTTTGTGAATGTGCGATACACCGTATTCGTCGTATTCCGCCTTGGACATCCACATTTGCTGAAAAGACCCAAGCGATGCTAAAATACTTCCACCAATCCACGTCGCAAATCGTCGTTCGACTGCATTCTGACTTGCTGTGACTTTCGTCTTGACGTTTTGGGGAGCTTGGTCGAAAATCGCGCTTTCCAACCGCTCTTTGCAATTGACAAACATGGTTCCACCACCGGACAAAACGACGTTACCGAACAAATCCTTCCTGGTATCCACGTCTGCGTTTTGAATGCTCGCTAAAACCTGCGACGGCAACGACATCGCGTTCTGCATGTCGTCCACCACCGGCGGTCCTTTCAACTTCAGCTCGTCCACCATAGCTGGATTGAACATAATTTCTGGAACGATGAATCTTTCCACGCCAACTTCAATGGTGTTCCCATCCGGCAACTCGTACTCTACCGTTGGCACTTGGTTGATTTCGCTGTTTTTCAAATCCAAACGCACGTCTGATAATCGCATCACGCTCGCTTTCGCGTCCTCAGCAATTTGTTGTCGTTTCAACTTGTTGTACGATTTGGACGTTTTCGGAAAGGACAGATTTTCAATCTTAAACTTGCCGTCGTTCTTTCCACCTGTCTGTAACTTCTTCTTAAACGCGTATCTAGGTTTAATTTCACCTTTCATTTTCTCTTCCATGTATCGTAAAGTCGTATCGGCCAGACAATCTCCGCCTAAAGCTTTCGATTGAATCACGCTCTTCAACAAAGCGTACCCTTCGTATACCGCGCATGTAGTCGCCGCGCGTCCACCAATATCCACGCTCAAACCAGTCGCTTTTCCGCACGCGAAACAAGATAAAACCGGATTCTTACTCAAAAACAATGCCGGCAATTTATACTTTTCAAACAACAACTCTATAATCTTTTCTCGGTTCGCCTCGGGCGTCGCCACCGGTTCGCTCAAAAGTAAGGGGTGCTCCGCCGTTTGCACGCACAATCTACCTCGGAAAACGTGATTACATATCGCCTCGTACGCGTCTAGATCATCCAAAACCCCATCCGAGTTAAATGGCGAGGAATATTCCACTTCGTCTCTACGGATGTTATCCGAGTCGACGACGAAAAAGTCCTCCTGAGGAGACTTTCGAAATATGTTTGTGTTTTGGATCGATTTCGGTTTAATGTCGTGCGGGTCGTCCGCATCTTTCATCTCCGCGTCGGAATCTTTGGAAGGACCGCCGTATTGACCCGAACCTCGACCGACAGACTGCGCGTGGAAAGAGACGAGAGAACCATACCGTGAGTATTCTTTATCTAAAGAGACAAAACGAGAAGAGAAAAAGAGAGAGAATTTTCTCGATCGAAAATTGAAAGGCGCCGGCAAGAGAGCAAAGAGTTCTAAATAACACTCACGGATGAAAACACCGCGCTCGGTGTGTCCTGCCCGGCATATCCCGCCTTCACCGAGTGTGTCCCGACGTCCATGACGATCGCGGAGACTTCATCGCCTCCGTACATGTTTCTTTTGTATCTATTTTTGTATCTGTTGTTTGTTGTGAATTCACCGCAGTCCCCACAAAGGTCTGTGCTTTCCGATTTGCAAAAAGGTTTCCGATTTGAACTTCACGCTCTCTGCTTGATGCTACTCAACGATACCGTCGAGAAGAAGAAGAAGAAGAAGAAGAAGGGAGAGAGAGAGAGACTCTGGAAAAAGACCTCCCCGCTCGCGTCTATCGACGAAAATAGAGAGAGCGCCTCGAAATTGAGGACAAAATTGAGGGCAAAATTGAGGGAAAAAAGGAGGGCAAAAAAGAAAGGAAGAAGAAGAATGGATGTGCATGTTGATGTTATAATATTAAATATAGTGGTATTAGGACTATAAAAAGAGGAGATGAGAAGCGTATTATTTCGTGGACTCTTTCAAATACGCGATCAAATCCGCTCTGTCTTGCGGCTTCTTCAACCCCGCAAAGACCATCTTCGTTCCGGGAATGTACTTCTTCGGGTTCAACAAGTAGTCGTACAACGTCGACTCGTCCCACTTGACGCCTTTGTTTTTATTCGCCGCAGAGTAGGAGAAACCTTCGGTAGTCCCGGAAACGCGACCGAAAAGGCCTCCTAAGTTTGGTCCCTGTTCATTTTGTGTTTGAATGTGAGAAAAATATGTCGCGCGAGTGAGTTTTCGTGCTCTTTTTATCGAGTCCGTTTCGTTCGTCTTCTTCGTTTTCCGCTCTGCCTTTTCAATGAACTCGATAACGTTACCGACTCCATCGATCGACGAATTCCAATCGCGAGTAGCGTAAAGAAAGAGGCGTCGTAAAGACTCGATCCGATGGTTCAAAACGCCCAAAGCGCGTCCACCGAGTACCAGGAACCGCGATCTCATCCATTCCAGTTCGTTTGTGTCCAAAAGACACGCGTAAACGTACCTGTTTGTGTCCTCCCCCCGGTTCCGCGACGTGGCACTGCGCGCACTTCGTCTTGAAAATCTTCGCGCCTACACGTACGAGATCGAGAGATGAGAAAGAATGCGTCAGTATAACGACGAGATCTTGTCTGCAACGCGCGCTCTGCCACGAAGCCAAATCGCACGAACTCCTTCGCGAAGACAAGAAAGCGTACCTTTCGCGACGTCTCCGGCTGGTGCTTCTGCAAAGGAAGCCATCGTCGGGTCTTTTTTTTCTTTTTCTTTTTTTTGTGCGGTGCCGCCACCACATGCCACCAATTTTTACCCACAACTTTTTACCCACTCTCTCGATTTTCCAGACTTCGACAAATACAAACAAAAACCAAAAACTTTGAGCCACGAAAACCCAAAACAAAAAGAAAAAAGAAACACACACACACACACACACCTTTTACTCTGGACTTTTGTCTAGTAGTGCAAGAGCGAGGGGAAGAGTCGTGTTTTTACGAGCGAAAAAAAAAGTCCATTTTGCAAAGCGCGTTCCACCTCAGAGAAAGAAGAGGAAGACGACGACGACGACGACGACGACGACGACAAAGAAGAAGAAGAAGAAGAAGAAGAAGAATGTCTTCGAACAAAACTGCCGCGGGCGTGGACAACACGACGAGAAAGAA
>MDSZ01160791.1_pt1 | contig 24879 bp, 21 predicted proteins | sample 811201 | NCBI WGS metagenome assembly MDSZ01 (sample SAMN05326647, study PRJNA326480) | marine metagenome | isolation source: seawater | place: Indian Ocean: North | collected 2010
TCCATCTCTTAGATTTGAATATTTTCTTACGCTACTAAAAAATGCTAACTTCATAATTGGTAATTCAAGTGCAGGAGTAAGAGAAGCTCCATATTATGGAATAAAAACTATTGATGTAGGCACAAGACAGAATAACAGAAGTTCAGCAGAAACAATTATTAACTGTGGAGATACAAAAAATGAAATTATTGATGCAATAAGATCAGTTAGTAAAAATACAAAATCAAATGTATCTAAAAATTACTCTGAGTTTGGTTCCGGGCAAAGTGACAAAAAATTTATTGAGATTTTAGATTCTAAAACTATCTGGGAAACGCCTTGCCAAAAACAGTTTCAAGATATTAACTGATATGAGTAAGAAAAGAGTTATAGCAAGAATAGATGTGAAAAATGAATATGCTATTAAAGGTATCCATCTTGAAGGATTGAGAAAAGTGGGAGATCCAAATACTCTTGCACTTAAGTATTATAATTCTGGGATTGACGAAATACTTTTCATGGACGCGGTTGCATCTTATTACGATAGAAATAGTTTGAATAATGTAATATCAAAAGCTTCAAATGACATTTTTGTACCTATAACCGTTGGTGGTGGGATTAGAAAAATTAAAGATATACAAAATGCTTTAAATTCTGGTGCTGATAAAGTATCTATTAATACACAATGCATCAAAACTCCTGAATTTATAGATGAGGCATCAAAAGTGTTTGGTTCTCAATGCATAGTTGCCTCGATTGAGGCAAAGCGCGATTACAATGGTAATTGGTACGCTTATTTTGATAATGGAAGAGAACCTACAAACAAAAAAGTGACTGATTGGATAACTGAGGTACAACACAGAGGTGCAGGGGAAATTATCTTAACCTCAGTAGATCAAGAAGGAACAAAAAAAGGTATAGATCTGGAATTAATAGATACAGTTGACTCAATTTGTGATGTGCCGTTAATAATTTGTGGTGGTATTGGTAAATTGGATCATGTAAATGAGATAAAAGATTATCAGATAGATGCTTTGTCGATAGCATCTGTTCTTCACTACGACTTACTTGAAGTTGAAGAAATTAAAAACACACTAAATGGATAATAAAAAAATAGTAATTCTTGATTATGGTCTTGGAAACGTAAAGAGTATAAAAAATGCTCTTAAGCAGTTTAATTTTAAAGCAAAATTGTCAAATGATTATGAAGAAATTATTACATCTTCAGGTCTAATAATACCTGGGGTTGGAGCATTTGCAGCAGGTATGGATAGGCTTAATTCAAATAATCTCATACCAGCAATAAATGATTTTGCTTCAACAAATAAACCAATAATGGGAATCTGTTTGGGTATGCAAATGTTATTTAGTGAAAGTGAAGAATTTGGCTATACAAAGGGTTTAGGTCTTATAGAAGGAAAAGTAAAACGCATGTCACCACTATTAGAGGAGGAATCCAAGCTTCCTCATATTTCTTGGAATAATCTAATTGAGCCTGTTGAAAAAAAATGGAACGGAACAATACTGGAGGATTTAAATCCAAGCTCTGAATTTTATTTTGTACATACATATGCAGCTGAGCCTGATGATGAATCAGACATTTTATCTTTAACCAATTATTCAGGTCTTAATTTTTGTTCGTCTGTTAAGAAAAATAATATATATGGTTTTCAGTTTCACCCAGAAAAAAGTAGTCGCAATGGACTTCAACTAATACATAATTTTATAGATTTGTGTATATTAGACACATAAATGAAAAAGTTAGCTCAATATGGCCTTCCTGAGGAAGTAAAGTTTTGTAAGAAGTGTGTAATTTCTAATCAGCGCCCCAATTCTACGATTGAATTTAAAAGCTCTTCAGGAGAAATGAAGAGAGTAATAAATTTTGATGAAAATGGTGTCTGCTCAGCTTGTATTTTTCATTCAGAGAAAGAACAAGGCATTGACTGGAATGAGAGAGAAGAAAATCTCAAGAGTCTTTTAGATAAATTTAAAAGAGATGATGGAGGATATGATGTCATTGTGCCTGGAAGTGGCGGTAAGGATAGTGCTTATACAGCACATATTTTAAAATACAAATATGGAATGAATCCTTTAACAGTTACTTGGGCACCGCATTTATATACTGATATTGGTTTTAAAAATTTTCAAGAGTGGATGCATACAGGTGGTTTAGATAATATCTTATATACCCCAAATGGAAGACTACATAGAGAAATGACAAAAAATGCATTTCATAATTTATTACATCCTTTTCAACCATTTATAATTGGCCAGAGAATTATTGGTCCAGCATTTGCAAAAAAATTTGGGATTAGACTTGTCATGTATGGAGAGAATCAAGCTGAATATGGTAATGCAATAGAAGAAAATACAAACCCTCTAATGAACATGGATTTTTTCTCAGTTGAAAACAATGAAGATATGCTTTTTGGTGGGGTGCCAATGAAAGAATATATCGAAAAGTTTAATTACTCTAAATCAGATTTTGCTCCATATATTCCTCCAAAAAAAGAGGATCTAATAAAGTCCGGCGTTGAAGTTCATTATTTAGGGTATTATCTAAAATGGGATCCCCAGGAGTGCTATTATTATGCCGTTGATAATACAGGCTTTTCTTCTAATCCTTTGAGAACAGAAGGAACTTACTCAAAATACAGTAGTATTGATGACAAAATTGATCCATTTCATTATTACACAACATTAATTAAATTTGGTTTAGGAAGATGTAGTTATGATGCTGCTCAAGAGGTTAGAAACCAAAAAATTACAAGAGAAGAGGCAGCTTACTTAGTTAGCAAGTATGATGAAGAATTTCCTAAAAAATATTTCAAAGAATTTCTAGATTATATAGCTACATCTGAAGATGATTTTTGGAAGACAATTGAAAAATTTAGATCAAAACATATTTGGAAAAAAATAGATTCAAAATGGGTTTTGAGACACAATTCCTCAGGAACTGGCTGTGATGACTGAAGAAATAAATGTTCTACACGTAGCAAGTTTTAAGGGGAATATAGGCGATAATGCAAACCATAAAGGATTCAAATCTTCTCTAGCAAAAAATCTAACAACAAAATTTAATTTCAATGAATTTGAAATAAGACAAACTTTTAGAAGCGAAAAATCTTTTGATTATGGGTTTGCTGATCTTTGTAATGAGCATGATCTTATAGTTTTTGGGGGAGGAAATTTTTTTGAGCTATGGGTTGAGAATTCCTCTACAGGAACTTCAATAGATATACCTCAACAAGTTTTTGAAAAAATTAATGTTCCAATCTTATTCAATGCATTAGGTGTAGATCCTGCACAAGGTGCAAGTGATAGTTGTGTAAGAAAATTCAGAAGCTTTTTAGATGGAGTTATAAAATCAAAAAATTGTATTCTTTCATGTAGAAATGATGGTTCAAAACTTGCTCTTAAAGAAAATATTGGTGAAGAATATGCAAAAGAATTCACAACTATTCCAGATGCAGGTTTTTTTAATAACTTTGAACAAAAACAAGCAACTGAAATAGACTCTAATAGAAAAAATGTTTTAATCCAGCTTGCTGGAGATATGATGGATGTAAGGTTCTCTTCCTCAAAAAAAAATAGTCATTCACCCCAATCATTTATTGAAGAATTTGTAGATTTTATTATCCAGATAGATAAGACAGATTCTCTAAACTTTATTTTTGCACCTCATATATTTAGAGATTTAGAAATTATTCATCATGTTCTTGATAGGTTGCCAGATAAAATAAGAAGAGAGAATGTAGCAGTAGCACCTTACTTAGTCGGTGAAAAAGGAAGTGATTATATATTCAATATTTATAAACAATGTGATTTGGTGCTGGGGATGCGGTTTCATGCAAATGTATGTTCATTTGCATCAAAAACCAATGTAATAGGCTTGGTAAATTATAGACAAATTGAGATGTTATATAATGAACTCGATCTCGAAAACGATATGGTTGATGTGCGATTTAAAGGGTTCAAAGAAAAGTTAAATAATCTTTTCGATGATAAGATTAACAGCAGCTTTAAATACCAAAAAAAAATTCAAGAGCTAGAAAATATTAGCTCCTCATTTTATAAAAAAGCTTTCAACAGACTGCTACCAAAATCTTGAAAAAATTTTTTACCTTTACACTTCTTAGATATATAGATATCGGATTGTTCTCATTAATAGTATTAGCTATGGCTAATAATGTTGGTCCTTCAGAATATGGTTCATTTGCTTATGCTTTTATTCTAATAACGTACTCTGCATATATTGTATTTGGGACAAATCAGTCAATTGTTAAGCATTTTCCATTATCAAAAAAAGAAAATGAAAAGAATTATTTTTTTAAGCACGGAATATATGTAACAGGTCTAGGACTTTTATTGCTTTTCCTAGCCTTTGTTTTGAGTCCTGATGAAAAAATTAATGCTCTTATAGTTCTAATATCAAGCAATAAGCTTATAATCGAGCTCTCCGTTACTTTTTGCAGAGTTCAAGAAAAGGTAGCACGTATAAATATACTTTATTTCTGTAATACAATTCCTCTTCTTATTTTTTATTTTCATTTTGACACCACATCGATGCTTAATTTCTTTATGATTTGGTCGTATTCCACAACTATAGCTGCATTGGTAGGCTTAATTTTTATATTTTCTATTTTCTTAAAACAGAAAATTAATCTTTTTCTTTTTGAAAACGTACGAAGAGAGCATTTTATGAAAACTTTTTTTTCAGGCCTCTCTTTAGCAATTATAGGCTTTTCAACACCTTTTTTTGCATCATTTGATAAACTTATATTGAGTTATATTAATTATGATTCAGCAAATCTTGGCTTGATGCAATTTGCTGATAACCTGGCAGCAATTATAGCTCTTGGATTTGGATCTTTAACATTTATTTTGACCCCTTCAATGATTAAAAATCTAAATGAAGGAGTTATTTCTAAATCAGAATTCATAAAACAAGGATATTTAATTTATGGGTCAGCAACTATTATAATCATTTTATTAATCATATTGATTTACCCAATTTTTCTTTCAATCTTTCCTGATTATAAAATTCTCTATCCTCTAATCATTCAGACCCTTACAAGACTTAGCATTTCAGCTCTATTTATGTTAAATATTTTGGTAATGGTCAGATCGTTAGAAATAATTCAAATAAAGTCAATTGTAAAATCACTTTGTATCTTTATTTGCTTATTAATTTTAAATATTCTTTTTTTCCAAAGTAATTATTATTTTTATGCCGTACCTTTATGTGGTTTGCTTTCAACTGTCTCACTACATTTGTTTCTTATAAGGGATAATAAGATTATGGATCAAAGATGAAATTACTTCTTTCATTTAGCAACATTAAAAATCTAAAAGATTTTGATTTAGTGGTAGCTAATTCAAATGTTCGATGTAAGGAAACTGATTTTTTTCACATCAATTCTTTTAAAATTAACGAGAAAGAGACATCTAGTTTTTATGAAAAATTTATAGATGATCTTTCTTTCAAAATCCCAAAATTAAAGCAAATAAGTATAGCTTGTAATAATAATTTATACACAAATTTGCTTTCACTCTTTAAGTGGAAATCAGCTGTAGATGAAATAGTTTCCTCGAAGAATATTAGTGAGATTGTAATATCGGATCTAATTAATCATGAGAATTATACGCCATATTATGAAGCTGAGGGCGAAGCACACTTTAAACTACTTTACAGAGATTTTGATTTCATTCCAATAGCACTAAAAAAGTATATTGAAGAAACTTATCCCGATATTTCAATCAAAATAATAAAGAAAAGATCAGTATCCTTCTTGCTTCTAAGAATCTTTTTTAGAAGACACATTTTACTTTGTGCAAAACTAATTGTTTATTTATTTTCGTACATGTTTTTTTCTATTTTTTTTAAAAAAGATAAAAAAGTTTCTTCGGCTGAGAATTTAATAATCACAAGGTCTGTAGCTCATTATGAAGCTATTAAGAACCTTTGCTCAAAGCTTGATAACTCAGAAATATTTTGTGGTGAGGGGTTATTCACAATTTTTAATAATTATAAAGCCACTTTAAATTCTGAGTTTAATTCAAAGAGTTTTTTTCAGTATCTAAGCTTATCCGACATTTTAAAAATATTCTTTAAGACATTTAGACTATTAAATTTCTGTAGATCAAAAAAGTTTCAATACATGGGCATTTCTTTTTCTTACCAAAGTTGCCTTAAAGAAATGGTCATAACATATTTTGAAGTAGATGTTATGAATAAAGCTCTAAAAAATTACCTTAAATCTCAAAATATTAAAAAAATATTTATTTGTGAAATGTATACACCTTATGCATTTGAGAATGCAAAGTTAGCAAGGTCGCTGAATATTAAATCTTTTCAACTGCAAACTACTAATATGTTTTCAACCTATGAACCAAACTTTATTCATGCTGACCTTTTTTTATTTAATAATAAGTCCTTGGCAGAAAATTATGAGGACATGTACCCAGAAAGAAAATCATATGTTAAGTATCTAGGAAATTTTTCGGAAATAGAACCTGCTAGATCCAAGGTAAATCAAAATATAAAAAATATAATGTATTTCACTCAGCCTAAAACTGATGAAGATCTTGAACAAGACATAATAAGAGAACTCATTCGAATAAAAAAGAATCATGGCTTTAATTTATATATTAAATTACACCCAAGAGACTCATCAGAAAAACTAAAAGATTTTTCGAAAGATATCAATGTGATTGATCGAAACCAAGATTTTGAATTCTACAAAAAATACGCAGATATTGCTGTTTTAAAAACTTCTTCTATAGCAACAAAGCTAGTTTTCCAAAATATACCGGTTATTTATTGCCTTTTTTCTGATTGGGCAAGAAATGGAAAATTAGAATACATTGATCATAATTATTCTGGAACTATTTCAAATATTGAAGAGCTCGAACATTTATTCCAAAAAAAAGAAAAGTTATTTGAAGATTTTATATTATATAGAGACCAGTACATAAGTAATAATGGACTTAATTTGGGTGTTGTAAATTTCATTAAAAGGATCAGAGAAATTTAGATAATTTTTTATGTGTGGAATACTAGGTTATATAGGAAAAAAGAGGAATGAAAATTTCTCTGTCGCTCTAGATACTTTAAGAAACAGAGGTCCTGACAACATCGAAACAAAACTATTTTTAAAAGATAAATTTATTGAACTTGGCCATTCAAGATTATCTATTATTGACTTAGACAAGCGAAGCAATCAACCCTTTGGATCAGATAATTGCTCACTTATTTACAATGGTGAAATATATAATTTTTTAGAGATAAAAAAAATTTTAGTTGAAAAAGGTCATGTTTTTCACACTAGGTCTGATACTGAGGTTCTTTATTGTGTTATCAAAAATAAATATTTTGATCTATTAGATAGATTTGAAGGAATTTTTGCTTTTGCTTTCCTTGATCAAAATAAAGGTAAAGTTTTTTTTGGTCGAGATAGGCTAGGAATAAAACCATTGTATTACTATTCAAGTAATAATGAATTTATTTTTTCCTCTGAGATAAAAGCTATTAAAAAGATTAAAGAGAATATACTAGTTGACAATACCGTTTTGACTGAATTTTTTCTAAATGGTTTTATTCATGAGCCAAAAACAGGTTTTAAAGATATCAATAAAATTGAAATGGGAGCATTATTTGAGCTCGATATAAAAACTTTAGAACTAGATCTTAAATATGAATTTAAAAATAAGTTTGAGAATGATGATGAAAGTTTAGAAAAAAAAATAAGATATTCTGTTAATGAGCAATTAATCAGTGATGTAGATCTTTGTGTTTTATTTTCAGGTGGCATTGATTCAACATTATTAGCAATTGAATCAAAAAATTCGCCCTTATTAACTGGTAAACATAAAAGTGAAGATGTTAAATCTTCTGGAATATCTGAAGATGCAAAGTATGCACAAATAATTTCTAAGAAATTGAATAGAAAATTAGATTATCTTCATTTTCAGCTACCAAAGGAATTTGAGGAATCTTTAAATCAAGTTATTGATGGAAACGAAGAACTATGCAGTGACATCACTTTTTTAATTACATCAGAAATATGTAAGGAAGCTAGAAAAAAAGGTTTTAAGGTTGTATTAAGTGGCATGGGTGCTGATGAATTATTTCAAGGTTATCCCAGATATTACATAATCAAATACCATTATATATTTAGAATTTTTTTACCATTAATAAGGATATTAAAACCAATTTTTAAAATTATGCCTGCTTTTAATAAAAAGATTGATAGGCTTATAAATTCTTTAGAAAACAAATCATTCGCTAAATCTTATTTATCACTAGTCTCTAATTTTAGCTTCCAAGAAATTAAATCAATTTTAAAATCGTCTAATTTAGAAAATTATTTCAAAGAATATGACTCGAGAGTTGTTGATAATTCAAATTTTTTAGAAAAAGCTTTGGAGTCTGACAAAACAGGTTTTTTGTCACATAACTTGATGGTTTCTGATAAAGCATCTATGAAACAGTCAGTTGAATTAAGGGTTCCATTATTATCAAATAGGCTTCTTAAACATTCTCTTAAAAATAAAAAAAATATTTCACTTTTTGGCAATCAAAAACTTGAACTTAAAAAGCAATTAATTAATTATTTGCCCGAATCAATTTTTAGACGTTCAAAAGCTGGATTCAACCCTCCAATGGATAATTGGATTTCAAGTTTTGGTAAAAAAGGTTTTTTAAAGATACTCAATGAATCAAAGGCTTACCGAAAGTATATGGATAAAAAATTTATAATCAAAATAATCAATCAACACTTTGATAAAAAAAGTAATAACACTTTTAAGCTATGGCAAATATTTTATTTAATAATGTGGCTAGAAAAAAATGGTGCATAAAGCTATAAAAATTACTATATCTTTTGTTACTATGGTTTAAGTCAAAAAAAATACATAATGTTATGCATAAATTTAATATAAATTTAGAAACATAATGCTGACAATTTTACGACTACACTTTTTTTTCATAAATTTAATTACTTTTGTCTCATTAGTAGCTACATATCCATTTATTCAATATATGGATGACATAAATAGAATTACACTCTTATTGTTATTGCTTAATAACTTATTTTTTGCTTCATTCTTTTTTAAATACTTAAAATTAAATATTTTCATAATAATGCTAATTATTTTTGTGCAGTTATCTTTGGTTATTGGTATTTATAATTTTGGGATTTCTGATCAAACAATTACTGATTATTTAATGTTATTTGTTTTTCTTTTCAAAGTTTTTGTATTTAGAGAATTAATTAACAACAAAATTTACTATTTGGAAACACAGAAATTTCTTAGACAGTTCATGTTTGTAGCATTGAGCGCATCAATTTTAGCGACAATACTATTCTATTTTAGACCGGCTGGAGCCTATTTAGGGATTACTCCTAATGTTTCACTATATTTAAGTTACAGTTTATCAAATATCAAAATTATGTCTCTGCTGCTACTAGGAGTCTTAATATTTCTATCTGGTAAGAGGGCAATAATAGTTTCAACAATATTAGCTTCAATTTTTTCCTATTTTTGGACACGGAGTGAATCACAAACTTTAATAAAAAAATTGTTTCTGCCAGTAGCTATAACTTTAGGTTTGATTATTGGCACACCATTTTTAATTGAGACAAGAGCATTTGATAAAATTTTATACTCAATTGGAAATTTTGATTTCTTAAGTAGAGATTTCTTTTACGTCATATTAGCCCAAAGGTATTTTGAAATTGAGAGCATAACTTCAATTATGACGTTTTTTGATTGGATAATTGGAAAGGGAATGGGTTTTAATTACATTCTTTCAGGTGATGGTATCCTATGGAGCTTGAATCATAATAATGCGCATTTCACACCAATTTCAATATTATCAAAATACGGAATTTTTATTTTTATATCAATATCCTATTTTTTTATAAAAGCCTTTCTTTCAAAAAAAATTCCTTTAAAAATAAGAATGATTTTTAAAATATACTTAATCATTTTTTTAATTGAATCTATATTTTCATATCTTATTTTCAATGACAGAATATTGCCTATTATTCTTGGAATGCTTTTAGCAAATAACTTTAATTTTGATGTTAATGAAAATAATGCAAATACTTTTTCTAAATAATGATAAAGTTTTTTAATACACTTAAGTATTTAAAGCTGAGACAAATATTCTTTAGATTATTTTATTTCCTTGGTTTTAAAATACCTAACCTCAATTACAAAAGGCCATTTTTTAAAAATACCAAAATTAAAAAGCCTGTAATTCTATTAAAAAATAGTATTGATTTTGACGAAGCTTTATCTCTAAAAAATAAATACGATCTATTTCTTTCAAACCTATTAGAAAAAGATGTTGGAAAGCTTTGGATATATAACTATTTTTATTTGTATAAATTTGATGTTGAAAAATATGTAAAATTACATAATACAGATCATAAATACAAAAAATATTTTTTTGAACCATACCCCACTTCATTAAGGCTTATTAATGCAATTTATTTTCTTTCAACTAACAATCTCGAAGACGCTCTACAAAAGCAATTTTTGGTTTGTTTAGAAAACGATTATAGAAATCTTTGTATGACGATAGAGTATCATCTTGATGCAAACCATTTGTTGGAGAATTACATTGCAAAAAATCTCTATGAAATGATTTTTCATATTGATCATAGCTGCAAAGAAACAATTAAATGTCTAAATGATCAGGTTTTAAGTGATGGTGCTCATTATGAAAGATCGCCTATGTATCAAGCGGCAATCATAGAAAGATTATTGCTTTTTTCCGGGGCTCTAATGAATTTTTCGATGAAAAAACCAGATCAGATAAAAGAAATTCTAGCAAAGATGCTTGGGTGGCTAGAGCTATTTAAATATAAAGAAAGCTATCTCCATTTTGGAGACTCTACAGATAAAGTGGCTCTTAGTTTTGATAAACTATCTCATAACTTTAAGTTAATTTTTGATAAAGAAATCAAAGCAATAACAGATAGATCACAATCAGGATTTTTTTGTATTTCTAATAGTAGATTCAAAGCTGTAATATCAGATGGAAATATAAAATGTAATCACAACCCTGGTCACTCGCATTCAGATTGTATGACTTTTAATTTACTGATAGATGGAAAGCTTTTTGTAATTAATAATGGAATTAGCACATATGAGATAACAGGGCAAAGACTTCTTGAGAGATCCACGAAATTTCATAATTGCTTAACATTAAATAATAAGAATAGCCATAATGTATGGTCATCATTTAGAGTTGCAGAAAGATCCACTACTTATGTTGTTGAAAATAAGGATACTATTTCTCTAGAAACAAAATTTTATTTTTCTAATAATAGTCATAAAAGAATTTTTAAAATATCAAATGGTTCTTTTACAATAGAAGATCAATTATCTAAAAAAAATTATTCTGAATTAAACTTTTTTTTTGATTCTCAAATAAAAAAACATGAAATTAAGAAAAAAATTGATTGTGAAAATGACTATACAGTTCAAAATGTGAATATACCATCTGGATTTAATTCATTTGTAAATGGAACTAACATGAAAATTAATATTGTTAAAAGAAATCTCATAAAAATTATTTAAATGATAAAAAAAATATATTTATTTACAGATTATTTTTTTCCAGAATCTAACGCGCCAGCTTTAAGATGCTATGAGCATGCAAAAATATGGGTTAAAGAGGGCCATGAAGTAGTTATAGTTACTTGTAATCCAAATTTTCCTGATGGAAAGCTTTATGAAGGATATGATAATAAATTAATTAAATCAGAAAAGTTAGAAGGTATTAAAATTATAAGATTATGGAGTTTTATTACACCAAATAGAGGCTTTCTTTTAAGAGTAATTGATCACATATCGAGTGGTATATCATTTTTCTTATACTCACTTAAAATTCCAAACTCTAGTTATGTTATTGCTACATCGCCTCAATTCATGACTCTTATAGCAATCTATTTTTCTTCTTTTTTTAAAAGGTGGAAATTCATACCTGAAATTAGAGATATGTGGCCAGAAGGAATTATTTTTTTAAAGAAAGATTTCTTGTTGTATAAATTTTTAGAGTTTTTAGAGATACAAATTTATCGAAAAGCATACAAAATTATATGTGTGACTAAGTCTTTTCAAAAATCAATATCCAAGAGAGCAAAAATTGAAAATAATAAATTTATACTCTCATACAACGGAAGCAATAATTCGTTATATAAAGAAATTACTGATGATCAAAGCTACTTTATTAAGAAATTTTCAGAACAAGTAAAAGGAAAAATTATTATTGGTTATGCCGGAACAGTAGGAATAAGCCATGGTCTTGAAAATATTGTAGATTATATTAATAAATTAAATCTTAAAAATTTTGTATTCTTTTTTGTTGGTTCTGGTGCAAAGTTTCAGACAATCAAGGATAATTCACAATTTTCAGAAAATATTTTTGTTCATGAGAAGATTGATCAAAGTAGAATGTTAGACTTCTATGAGTTTATAGACTTTTCACTTATATCATTACTGAATATTGAACAATACGATAAAGTTATACCATCTAAACTATTTGAGTCATTTGCCTATAAAAAGCCTGTTTTAGCTTGCTTAAGAGGTGAAGCTAAAGAAATTATTGAAGATTATAGAGTAGGAATAACTTTTGTTAATAATGATATTAATTCATTTAAAAAAGCAACTTATGAAATTGCCTCTCTTATGCAGGATAAACATTGTTTTAGAAATCAATTGAATATTGTAAGAGAGAATTTTTCAAGAAAAAAACAAGCTACTGAAATACTGAGTAAATTAGATGACTAAAATAATAATTAGTTCTGCTGAATCTAGAAAAGCCTTTGACGTATTCAATATAGTTAAAAGCAAGGTTAAGGACATAAAATTAGTAAGCAAGGCTGGAAAAATAAAAAGATTTTTTTTATCAATAGTTTATTTTAGAAACATTGAAACATATGAGTCTATAAAATTTTTAGATGATAGTTGGCAGTTTTATCCGATTGAGGAAGAAGATATAGAGTTCCTTTATAGTTTTAAGTATAACTTCAGATGTCATGTACCTGAAAAAAAACAGTTTTTTAATTCTATAGATAAATTAAATCTCAGGAAAGTATGTGAGGACTTTGATATCCCTTATCCAAAAACTTTAGAACTTAGAAAAGAGAATATCGATAAACTAAAGTTTCCAATTTATATAAAGCCAAGAAGGGGTATGGGCTCAAAAGGTGTTAAAAAATTTAATAATTTAGATGATCTAGAAAATTTTATTGCATCACATGATATTCAAAAATTTATCATTCAAGAATCAGTTGAGTCAGATAATGGAATTACTTCGGGCTGTTTCTTCTCAGTTAATGGACAGATTAAATCTTATTATTCCCATAGGAGGATTCTTACATATCCAGTACAAAATGGAGCAACTGTAAGATCTAGAAGTATTATTGATAAAGAAATACTGGAGCTTGGTAAAAGGTACATTAAAAAAAGTAATTGGTCAGGATTGATTATGTTTGAATTTTTAAGATGTAAAGAAAAAAACAGTTTTTACCTTATAGAAGTAAACCCAAGACCATGGGGTTCAATAATTTTGTCCGATTATTGTGATTCAAAGCTAATTGATAATTCACTAAGTTGGGAGCATAGTAACTATTTGGTTAAGGGAAAGTCAGATAAGGTTATCAGATGGGTTTTCCCCTTTGAAATTTTGCATTTAATTAAAGGTAATTTACAAATTAGAGATCTCTTTGATAAAGGCTGTGTAATAAATTTCTATAAATCTAATTTTCTTAGTTCTGTATTGTTTACAATAGTATTTGTGTTTGACTTAAAAAAAATATTTGAGAAATGATTAAGCATGTCTTTGATTTTGATAAAACATTAACCTTTAAAGATAGCACTCTATTAATTTTTAGAAGTGCATATAAGAAAAGGTTTATTAAATTTGCAGAATATATAGCACTCATTTTTTTGAGCATCATTACAAAAATTAAGCTTTTAAAGATCAACCCATACAAAGATATTATTTTTTTTATTTTGTTTAGAGATAAGAATAAAGAATACATCAGAAATTTTTTCATAGAAGTTTCAAAAGATAAAATACATTCAGAAAATCTAAATACTTGTGGTCTTTATATAAGAAATGAAAGTCAGGAAAACGTTCTAGTAATTAGTGCTTCTCCAACAGAATATATTAAGAATTTACTTCCAAATACTTTCGTTTTAGGCACTAATTTTTCTTTTGATAAAAATGACATATTTAAAGGAGTTGCTGTTCATTGCCATTCTGAAAATAAATATCATGAACTGAAAAGAAATAAAATTAAAAGCTTTGATTTCGCTTATTCTGATTCAAAGCAAGATAGTTGCTTGTTAAATATCGCTGAGAAAAAGTCTTTTCTGGTGCTTAATTCAAAGAATAAAAGGCTAAAATGAAAGCATTTTTATCCATTGATGTTGAGGATTTTTACCACCTTGAGTATTTCAAAGGAAATATTAACAAGACGTATTCAATGTTGGATGGTTTATCTAGCTTTCTAGATATTTGTGAGGAAGAAAATATCCCACCTAATCTTTTTGTACTAAGTGATGTTGTGAATATAGCTAAGGAGCAAATAAACAGGGCAATATCACTAGGAGGTGAGGTAGGCTTGCATGGCAAAGATCACAAGCGCCCACTGACATTAACAAAAGATAAATTTATTGAAGATACAATTCATGCCAAGAAAAAAATTGAAGATATACTGGGAATTGAAATCAAAGGGTACAGAGCTGCATGTTTTTCATTAAATAGGGACTACCTTAATGAACTTATAAAGATAGGTTTTAGATATGACTCAAGTTATATAAATTTCATAGAGCATCCATTGTATGGATACATAGATTGTTCTGATATGTTTGCAAATGGAAACGGGATTTATAGTTTAAAAGAATTTAATGAGTATGAGATTACAACTCCGGTTATCCTGAAGAAAAAAATTCCTGTTACTGGAGGTGGTTACTTTCGTCTCTTTCCCTATAAAGTTATAGAAATGTTATCTAATCAACTTATTCATGAAAATCAAATAATTAATTTTTATACTCATCCTTTTGAGCTCTCAGAGAAAAGATTTCCAAAAAATGATATGAGTTTAGTTAATAAAATTAGAGCCGGTTATAACATTGGATCAACAACAAAAAAAAGATTAGCCAAATTTATTAACCATATTAAAGAACATAAATATGAGTTTACGACATATGAATAAACAAATTTTAATACTAGGTTCATCCGGTTTAATTGGCTCAAGAATGTACAAATTCTTAAAAGATAAGAATATACCTGTAAAAGGTATATCTAGATCACAATGTGAAACTACAGACTTAATTCATGATTTCAGTACTGAAGGCTTTTCCGAAAAAATTCAGGAATTAATTTCAGATTCTAGTTTAGTAATTAATTTGCTTTCGATTGCACATATTGAAGATGATACGAGCAATATTATTGATACAAATATAAAGCTTATTAAAAATGCTCTTGCTTATGATTATGCAGATAAGACCAATATTTATTTTAGCAGTGAGGATGCAATTTTAGACATAAAAAATAATGCTAATAATAATTGGCCGTTTTGGATAAAATACGGAGTGTCAAAGGGAGAATGTGAAAAATTATGTTTGAAAAATTCATCATGTATAGTTTTGCGATTGCCCCCTTTTCTTGATAAAAATACAAAAGATAGAGAAAAAAGGGCATTTAGAATACCTTTTCTGAATGTGAAAATACTTTTTTGTCCGGAGGTTGAATTTATTTATACTGATTCTGAAAACCTTTTCTCTCAACTCTTTTTTGATAGAAAAACAAATGGAAAATATCTCAAGATATCCCCTAAAAAAACTCGTCAGTCTAAGCTTGTACAGGATATTGATGGATTTTCAATTAAGTTGCCTAGATTAATTTTAAAAATTGCTTGCGAGTTTTTAAGTCTGACTATTTACAGGAGTTACAGAGAATTATTCAAGCCATATTTTTATAGGAAATTTAACTTATAGCAAAATTATGAAAAAAATAATTATAAGGCTAATTGATTTTATGGCTTCTCTAATAGGGATAGTTTTTTTGGGACCCTTATTCTTATTTGTGATTTTAATTTTAATTTTTGATACTGGCAGCCCAATTTTTATCCAAAAAAGAATGGGTAAAAATAAAAAATGTTTCAGGTTAATAAAATTCAGAACTATGTCTATTGGAACAAAGTCGGTCGCTACACACTTATCTAAAAGAGACTCTGTAACTAGAGTTGGAAAGATTTTACGTAGAACTAAAATTGATGAATTACCACAGCTTATAAATGTTCTAGCAGGAGATATGAGTTTTGTGGGCCCAAGACCAAATCTATTCAATCAAGATATATTGATTAAGGAACGAGATTCACGAGGAGTATACAGCGTAAAACCAGGAATAACTGGGTTATCCCAAATAAAAAAAATTGATATGTCTAAACCAAAATTACTCGCTATTACTGACTCTAGGATGATAGCCTCCCTTTCAATTGCTAATTATTTTAAATATATTTTTCTAACATTATCTGGTAAGGGTTCTGGTGATGTTATCAATGAGAAAATTAAATGAATGTGCTTGTAACAGGTGGTTGTGGATACATAGGTTCCCATATAATTTTAAAATTGTTAGAAAATAATAACAAAGTTTTTGTAATAGATAATCTATCTAACTCATCGCCTAAATCTCTTGATAGGATTTATGATTTAACGAAAAAAAAAATCTCTTTTATTAAAGGTGATATAAGATCTCGTAAAGATTTAGAGCTTATCTTTCAAAACAATCACATTGATATTGTAATTCATTTAGCAGGTTTAAAATCAATTAAAGAATCAATCGCCCATCCAAAAAAATACTACGATAACAACGTGAATGGAACAAAAAATTTAATTGAATGTATGAAAAAATTTCAAGTGTTTAAGCTTGTTTTTTCCTCTTCAGCAACTGTTTACGGATATCCAAAAAAATTACCAATAAAAGAAATTGATTCAGAAATAAAGCCTCTTAACCCCTATGGAGAAACAAAGTCCATTATTGAAAAAATCTTGAAAGATACATACGAAGGTAATGATAATTGGAGCATCATAAACCTACGCTATTTTAATCCAATAGGTGCACATGCTTCAGGCGCTATTGGTGAACACCCTATAGGCTTACCTAATAATTTGATGCCAATGTTATTAGATGTTGCGATAAGAAAAAAAGAATTTTTAAATGTATTTGGAGATAATTACAAAACAAGAGATGGAACTGGAATAAGAGACTACATTCATATTGATGACCTTGCTTCTGGGCATCTAGCAGCATCAAAAAAAATTATTTCGCATACTGGTTTTTGGAATATAAATTTAGGAACTGGTAAGGGTTATTCGGTCCTTGAGATTATCAAGTCATTCGAGAAAGCGACATCAATTAAAATCCCTTATAAAATTGAAAAAAAACGTCCTGGTGATATTGAATCTATATATGCAGACCCATCTTACGCGAAAGAAATCTTAGATTGGGAGGCAAGAAAAAGTTTAGATGAAATGTGCAAGGATTCCTGGAATTGGAAAATTAATAATCCTGAAGGGTATAGTTAAAATGGGACTAAAAATCTGTTGCTTCCAACTCATTACATAAAGTAAATATTTTTCTCATATTATTTTCATAATCCTCATTATTATGTCTGTAAGGATCCTCGATAATTATTTTTGGATTCTTAAAGTTTATGAGTTTAAATTTAGATGAAAACTTTTTATATTTTTGATTCATCACAGCCAAAACCATATGATCCATGCAAAATACAATGTCTGCACTTTTTAATGCACTAGGATTTATTTGTTTAGGGATATGTTCATACTCATTAATATTTATTGATTTTAAAAAAGATATTGATCTATCATCCATTTTATTTTTATACAGAGGATCAATGCCATAAGAGCTAAAGTTAAATTCTCTCGAAAAACTATTAATCAAGATTTTTTCAGTAACAGGGCTTCTGCAGTAGTTTGCATAACACATTATTAATATGTTTTTTTTCTTGATTATCAATCTGAGGTTAGGTTGTCTATACTATTCAAGAAAGTCGAAAATGGGAAAAATTGAGATATAACTCTGTTCCATCTTGTGGTACCTTTGGCATTCACGTAAATAATGTCATTATTCTTTAAAAAGAATCTATTCCCATCAAGAAAACCGGATGGTGATGATAAATCAGCTACAAATATTCTTGGATTTTCGCCGTTAAAACCCTGTCTTATTACAAATACTTTGGCGCCATTAGATGTATTATTATTTAATCCATTAACTTCTCCTAATGCATCTGAAAGTGAGAGATTAATATCTGTTAAGTTAATCTTTTGTGGCTTAAGGACTTCGCCCAATAGATATACTTTCTGCGAATTAAATCTAGCTATAGTTACATCGAGCTGAGGATCTTTGAAATATTTTGATAGCTTATCAGTTAAATCATTTCTAAGTTGATTTTGTGTTTTATTGCTTGCTTTCAATAAACCAACGTACGGAAAATAAATGTCCCCATTTGAATCGACTCTTCTTAAATTTTGATCAACTGAAATATTTGTTAATGGAAATACCTCTGGTAATCCCCAAATTGTGATCGCTATTTGATCGCCATTTCCAATTTTATAATTTACCCGATCAAAATTATTTGTGTTATTACTTATGTCTTCAACCAAAATTTCCTCACCGATACTATCTATATAAATAGTATCATTCACGTTCTCTGACATGTGCATTCCTGGTGATAGGCTGCAGCTTGTTGTTAGAGCTACAATAAGCAATAAATTAATCTTTTTCATCTTCATAATTATAAGCCTCATATAGATATCTTTTGGCATAATATTGGTAAGAATAATTTCCATATAATTCATAATAACCATAGTAACTTGATGGTCTTTCATATGAATTGTAAATAATTCCATTTGGCACTATTCCAACTTGATTAAATAAGGATATTGACTGTCTAATTTCATTTATGGTATTTTTCCCGTGTCTTGCAACCAAAAATACTTGGTCTCCTTGTGACAATAAAATTAACGTGTCAGATACTGATAATATAGGTGCAGTATCAACAATTATGTAGTCAAAGTTTTTTTTGAAAAAATCAACCTTCTCTTGAAATTTTTTGTCATATAAAAATTGAAAACTACTATTCATGCCTCTAATCTTAGGTATAAGAAAAGTATTATCTTCAACTTTATAATTTTCTATGTTGTTCTCATTAATATTAAAAAAATCTTTGACAGTAATTTTTCCTTTATTAAGGAATATATGTTGATCACCTCTTTTATAGTCTGCATCCATTAAAAGAACTTTTTTTCCAAGTTTACCCAGCGTAAGAGCAATATTTCGAGTGATATAGCTTTTACCATTTTCTGAAGATGGGCTTGTTATTACAATTGTTTCAGCCTGTTCTCCTTCTGATTTACTGCCCGTATCAATATTGACTATCAAGGATTCAAGGGCGTTTTTTAAGATATCATTCTCATCACTATCATCAGATATTTTCGCAACAACACCTGTTATTGGAATATTTATACCATTATCTTCAATCTCAGCTGGATTAGAAATTGGAATAAAATAAAGACCTCTTATTATGGCTATGAACATTGATAAAAGTAATGAGACGACAGCTGATATAACGACAATTATAAACTGTGGACTAACCATATATTCTAAATATGCAGAATCTACTACTCTCATGTTGCCAAGGGTACTTGCCTCTTTTATAGAAAATTCTAATTTTCTGTTTTGTAGTTCATTAAAAATTTCTTGACTAATTTCAACATCTCTATACAAATCGATATATTGTTGCTGAGAAACAGGCAAACTTTCAATTCTATTTTGAATGTCATTCTTTTGATTAAGAAGAGTTTGTTTCTGGCTTTGAAGGCTCACGTAAATTGGATTTGATTCGGTGAAGTCATTTCTTGCCTTTTCTATATCAATATCAATTTGATTTATTTTCTGGTCTAAGCTTTCAAGTATTCCTAATATAGATTCAATCTCAAGATTTACATCTACTGTTTTGTTTTGTTCGCGAAATTCTTTGAGCCTTAGTTTCTTATTCTCAAGCTGACTTTCTAATTCAAAAGATCTTAGCTCTAAAAAATTTAAAGCTTTACGTGCTTGTTCTGACTCAACTTCTATACTTTTAGTAATAAAGTTTTGATTAGCAACATCTAGTAAATTAATTCCATCTTCGACATCATTTGTTGTCAAGCTGATTTCAATGATTGCTCCATTTGTTGTGCTTCTTAAATAAGCTGAACTGGAGGGTGACGTAATATTTATTTTGGAAACAAAGTTTCTATAGAGTTGTTCTGGGGTATATAAATTCATTCTAAAACTGCCGTCGATAAGCCCACTATTTGGTTTTTCCATGTTTATTAAAAATTTTTGATTAGAAAAAAGCACACCATAATTTGATGAAGCAACATCAATACCTTTTTCGTCAGAAATCAGCCAACCGTCATCATTGAAATTAATAGTCTTATTATTTTTTTCTTCATCGAGTATCTCAAATTGTTTAATGAACTCCTTATCAAAAGAATTAAGTCCTTCGATCTTGATATTCGATTTAGTATTTCTTATAACAGCTGTTATGTTACTTCTTGATAAATAGAGTCTCTGCAAGGTATTTATATCAGAAGTATTGGCACTTCCCAAAGTGAGGTTGTCGGTTAAACCTGAAAGATTTGGTGAAAACTGTTGGTTCTCATTTGGAAGTATTTGCACAAGACTATTAATCTTGAATTGTTTCTCTGAAGAAAAATAATAAATAAGACCAATGGAAGAACCAACCAATGTTATAAAAAGGATTAATTTAGATTGCATTAATAAAACTCTGAATATCTTGCCGATATTTAGGTCAGCATCAGAAGTGGATAAAAGCTTATTTTTTTCGAATTCCATACATCTTTAATTGAATTGTATAATATATATGTTATTGCTTTATTTTCCTAGAGTAAGCCAGAAAGCACAGATTCAAAATCTGCTAAATAAACATAACAATTGTTAAAATATTAAAAATGAAAAAATACCAAAATTTGCATGAGGATTTACATGATTGGATAGATGCTCTTGAAAACCAAATTCTTTTTAATGGTAAAGAGGACACAAAATTTTTAATTTCTGAAATCTTCAGATATGCAAATAGTAAAGGCTTATTGGAAGACGACTTGAGGGAATTGCCCTTTGAAAATTCGATCTCAGAATATGAAGAATTGCCTTATCCAGGTAATTGGGATTTAGAGGAGAAAATAAGACATTACATAAGATGGAATGCACTTGTTACTGTCTTGAAAGCAAATAAAGATCTTGATTTAGGAGGACATATATCTACCTATTCATCTGCCGCTACGCTGTATGAGGTAGGTTTCAATCATTTTTTTAGAGGTGGTTCTCTATCTGATATGGTCTACTATCAAGGGCATTCTTCTCCTGGCATATATGCAAGATCTTTCTTAGAGGGCTTAATTTCTGAGAAGCAGTTAGATAATTTTAGACAAGAGATAGATGGTGATGGTCTTTCATCATATCCTCATCCATGGTTAATGCCGAACTATTGGCAATTTCCTACTGTTTCAATGGGTTTAGGCCCAATAATGTCTATTTATCAGGCCCATGTAATGAAATATCTTGAACAAAGAGGCTTGTTAGAAAATAAACCTGACAGAAAAATTTGGATGTTCTGTGGAGATGGTGAAATGGATGAACCTGAATCCATGGGAGCTATTTCGCTTGCAGCAAGAGAAAAGCTGGACAACTTGATATTTGTAATAAATTGTAATTTACAAAGATTAGATGGACCCGTAAGAGGTAATTCAAAGATCATATCTGAGCTAGGTGCAATTTTTAAGGCAGCTGGTTGGAATGTAGTCAATCTTATTTGGGGAAGAAAATGGGATGCACTTTTAGCTAAAGATAATAATGGCGCATTAAAGTGGGTTATGAAAAATACAGTGGATGGAGAATATCAAAATTTTAAGGCAAAAGGCGGCGCATATACTCGAAAAAATTTTTTTGGAAAACATCCTGAAGCATATAAGTTAGTAGAAGGCATGTCAGATCAAGAAATTGAGGAATTAAACAGAGGTGGTCATGACCCTATAAAAGTATTTAATGCATACAAATCTGCATATGATTGTAAAGATAAGCCAACTGTTATTTTAGCTTTTACAGTTAAAGGTTATGGAATAGGCTCTAGACAGGCTGACAATACTACCCATCAGGTTAAGAAACTTACACAAGAAAATCTAGATGACTTCATTAAAAAATTTAATTTACCATTAAATAAAAAACAACTACAAAAATTAGAATATTTAAAATTTACTAAGCAAAGTAAAGAGTATAAATATCTTATTTCACAAAGAGAAAAACTTGGTGGTTTCTTACCAAGAAGAAATCCAATTAAATCAAACTTAAAATTTGAAAATTACAATCATTTTAATGACTTCGATGAAAAATCAAAAAGAGAAATGTCTACAACTATGGTTTTTGTTAGATTGATTACATCTCTTATGAGAGACAACAAAATTGGTAAAAACATAGTACCAATTGTTCCAGACGAAGCTAGAACATTTGGTATGGATGGTTTATTTAGACAATTTGGTATTTATAGCAGAGAGGGACAAAAATATCAGCCTGAAGATGCAGATAAGGTGATGTGGTATAGGGAATCTGTGGATGGTGTAATGCTTGAAGAGGGCATAAACGAAGCGGGCGCTTTTTCAGCATGGATTGCGTTAGCAACATCTTATGCCAATAATTCTCTTCCAATGGTTCCATTCTATATCTACTATTCGATGTTTGGTTTTCAGAGAGTGCATGATTTAGCATGGGCTGCTGGTGATGCTAGAGCTAGGGGATTTTTATTGGGTGCAACATCAGGCAGAACAACGCTGAATGGTGAAGGTCTCCAACATCAAGATGGCCATAGTCACCTTTTAGCTCAAACAATTCCCAACTGTAAATCTTACGATCCTTGTTTTGATTATGAGCTTGCAGCAATCATCAAGAATGGCATCGATGATATGTATGTAAAAAATAACGACAATTATTATTATTTAACTTTAATGAATGAAAACTATATACATCCTGAAAGGCCTAAAAACTTAAAAGATTCTGAAATATTAAAAGGAGCATATCTATTTAAGCAGGAGAAAAAAGCTGACGTTCGAATTCTTGCATCAGGCCTGACATTACGTTTCGCTGTTGATGCTTCACAAAAATTAAAGGAATTCGGCATTAAAGCAAATATCTGGAGCGTTACAAGTTTTAATGAGTTGGCAAGAGGCGGCATAATTTCTGATCAAGAGAATATGAATGACCAGAAATCGAAATCATATGTTGAAAGTTGTTTTGAAAATGAAATGCCAACAGTTGCAGTTTCTGAATATCAGAAATTATATGCTGAGCAAATTAGAAAATGGGTAAATGGTAATTATATATGCTTGGGCACAGATGGTTTTGGTAGAAGTGATACAAGGGAAAAATTGAGAGAATTTTTTGAAATTGACGCTAATCATATAGCTTATAATGCCTTGCTAGCCAGCAATCTAAATAAAGAAGCAAAAAAATTTAAGGCCAAATACAAGGTAAAATTAAATAAAGAAAATCCTTACATGAGATGAAAGAAATCGAGTTAAAAATTCCTAATTTAGGAGAAGCAGAAGATACAGAAATTATTGAAATATCTGTTAAAAAAGGTGACAAACTAAGCAAAAACGATCCAATTATTGTTTTAGAGTCAGAGAAAGCTGCAATGGAAGTACCATCAGACTTCGATGGGAAAATTAAAGATATTAGAGTAAAAGAAGGAGATAGTGTTAAAGAGGGAACGGTTTTTGCTGTTATAGAGGTTGAAGAAATTGAGGAGCTAACAGAAGAAAAAGAAGAAATAAAGGCTCCACTAAATAAAACCTCTCCTATTGAAGATATAACTCAAAGAACTGAAAAAGTTTCAATAGATTTTAGTGGAATAAATGCCGGGCCAGCAGTAAGAAAAATAGCCCGCGAGCTCGAGATAGATCTTGCAAAAATTATTGGTTCTGGGAAAAATAAGATGATCACTAAAGATGATCTTAAGAATTTCATACATTCAGATAGTAGCATCCAAAAAATTGAGTATGCAGATTTAAAAAGTTTAGAGGTTTTTGGTGAATATGAAATTGAAAATCAATCAAAAATCAGAAGAGCAGGCGCTAAGAACTTAACTCAATCATGGCAGTCCATACCACATGTTGCACATTTTGAGGAAGCAGATATAACGAAGATTGAAAAACAAAGAAATGATTTAAATGAGATTTCAGCCATCAAAATAACTCCACTTGCATACATTATTAAAGCAACATCTCTTGCCCTTGAGGAATTTCCTTTGATGAATTCATCTTTGGTTAATGAAGGAAAATTAATGGTAAAGAAATATATCAATATAGGAGTAGCAGTAAATACTGATCAAGGATTAGTGGTCCCTGTTATAAAAGATGTAAATAATTTAAAGATTGGGCAAATAGCAAAAAAGATTTTAGAAATTTCTATTAAAGCTCGTGATAAGAAGTTAATAAAAGAAGATATTACAGGTTCAACGTTCACTATATCTAGTTTAGGCGGAATTGGTGGAACTGGTTTTTCACCCATCATAAACCCACCAGAAGTAGGCATTATTGGTATTTCAAGAGCAAGTAAGGTTGCAAAAATTGAGAATGAAGGTCTAGTTGATAAAACTATTCTGCCATTCTCATTATCTTATGATCACAGAGTTATAAATGGTGTAGATGCTGGCAATTTCATGGCTTTTATTAAAGCTACTATCGAAAAAGGTTTATAATTAACACATGTTTATCGGCTATGCGCCA
>MDSZ01209163.1_pt1 | contig 24879 bp, 25 predicted proteins | sample 811201 | NCBI WGS metagenome assembly MDSZ01 (sample SAMN05326647, study PRJNA326480) | marine metagenome | isolation source: seawater | place: Indian Ocean: North | collected 2010
CCACGACGACGCCCGAGCCTCGGTCGGTGACGACCCAGAGATGATCGGGGATGGCCGTGACGAGCCCGCCGACCCGAAGGGTCAGATCGAACACGTCGATGTCCTGGCGCTGGAACTGGTCGCTGTCCTCCGCGGACGCGAGGAGGTCGATGTCATCGACGAGCTGGGTCATGCGGTCGAGCTCGGACAGGCCGAGCTGACGGACGCCCTCGACATCGAGGGGGTCGCGCGGATTCATCATCTCGAGATGGCCGCGCATGATCGTCAGGGGTGTCTTCAGTTCGTGCCTGACGTCGTCGAGCAGTTGCCGCTGGGTGTCGACGGAGGCCTCGAGACGGTCGAACATCGAATTCACCGTGCGCGTGAAGTCGGCGATCTCGTCATCGCCGTCGGTCTCGACCCGGTCGCCGAAGTGGCCGAGTGTCACGGCTTCCGCGGTCTCCTGGAGTCGTCGCAACGGTGCGAGCAGTCGTCCGGTCAGGAACCAGCTCATGAGCGCGACGGCGGCGAGCACTGCGACTCCGGCGATCGCGTAGCTGATCACCGAGGCGCGGAACGGCAGCAGCTCGGCGTCGAGCCCGACGATCCGCACGTAGGCGCCGGTGCGCCCGTCGCCCGGCACCGAGACCGGCTGCACGATGTAGCGCACGGTGCCGGCATCGGCGGTCGTGACGGTGCCCAGCACGGTGTGGCCGTCGGCACCCGGTTGGGCGAGGGCGGCGGAGACGATCTCCTTCTCGTCGCCCTCACCGAACTCCGTGCCGGCGGCCGGAAACACAGCCGCCTGTCCGTCGACGATGCCGAAGACCGCCTCGTTGGGCACCGGCAGGAAGCCGGTCACGACCGACTCGAGGTACGCGGGCACCGACGTCGCCGTGGCCGGTGACGGCAGGCTCTTCACCTTCTCGGTGAGCTTCACGTCGATGCTCGCGAGCGTGCGCTCGTACTGCAGGAAGAAGCTGATGGCGCCGGTCAGCAGCAGTCCGAGCGTCGTGACGGCCACGAGAGCGCTGAGGATCCGCATGCGCGCGGACGTAACTCGCCGTGACTGCTCCACGCTCCGATTATGGCGCGACCCGCCTGCGGCCCCTCGGAAGAGGCCACAGGCGGGTCGGATGCCGCGGGGTCAGCCGGCGTGCGTCATCGAGAGCAGGTCGAGCTTCTCGTCGAGCTGCTCGAGGGTGATCTCGCCGCGCTCGACGTAGCCGAGGTCGATGACCGCCTCGCGCACCGTGATGCCCTTCTTGACCGAGTGCTTCGCGATCTTGGCGGCGGCCTCGTAGCCGATCACCTTGTTGAGGGGCGTGACGATCGACGGCGACATGCCGGCGAACGCGGCGGCACGCTCGAGGTTCGCCTCGAGGCCGTCCACCGTCTTGTCGGCGAGAACTCGGGTCGCGTTCGCGAGCAGACGGATCGACTCGAGCAGCGCCGTGCCCATGACCGGGATCGCGACGTTCAGCTCGAACGCGCCGGATGCCCCGGCCCACGCGACCGTCGCGTCGTTGCCGATGACCCGCGCGGCGACCATGAGTGTCGCCTCGGGGATGACGGGGTTGACCTTGCCGGGCATGATCGAGGAGCCGGGCTGAAGGTCGGGGATGTGCAGCTCGCCGAGGCCCGTGTTCGGGCCCGAGCCCATCCACCGCAGGTCGTTGTTGATCTTGGTGAGCGACACCGCGATGGTGCGCAGGGCGCCGGATGCCTCGACGAGGCCGTCTCGCGCGCCCTGGGCCTCAAAGTGGTCTTCGGCCTCGGTGATCGGCAGGCCGGTCTCGGCGGCGAGCAGGGCGATGACCTTCTGTGGGAAGCCGAGCGGGGTGTTGATGCCGGTGCCGACGGCCGTGCCGCCGAGGGGCACCTCGCTCACGCGGGGGAGCACCGCATCGATGCGCTCGATGCCGAGACGCACCTGGCGTGCGTAGCCGCCGAATTCCTGCCCGAGGGTGACGGGCGTGGCATCCATCAGGTGGGTGCGGCCCGACTTGACGGCGTCCTTCCAGAGCACGGCCTTCTTCTCCAGTGCCACCGCGAGGTGGTCGAGGGAGGGCTGCAGGTGCTCGATGAGCGCCTGCGTGACGGCGATGTGCACGGAGGTGGGGAACACGTCGTTCGACGACTGCGAGGCGTTGACGTGATCGTTCGGGTGCACGGGGGAGCCGAGTCGCGCCGTCGCGAGGGTGGCCAGCACCTCGTTCATGTTCATGTTCGACGAGGTGCCGGAGCCGGTCTGGTAGGTGTCGACGGGGAACTGGTCGTCGTGGGCGCCGGTGATGACGTCGTCGGCCGCCGCGGCGATCGCGTCGGCGATTCCCGCGTCGAGGGTGCCGAGCTCCTTGTTCGCGAGCGCGGCCGCCTTCTTGATGCGGGCGAGGGCGGCGATCTGCGCGGACTCGAGGCCGGTTCCCGAGATCGGGAAGTTCTCGACGGCGCGCTGCGTCTGTGCGCCGTAGAGCGCCGCGATGGGTACGCGCACCTCCCCCATGGTGTCGTGCTCGATGCGGTACTCGGTCTCGGTCACAGCGTTGTCCCTTCCCAGTGCGGTGTGTGCGGTCAGTTCGTCTCGCCGCCGACGACCACGACGGGCACGGCGGTTCCTTCGGCGAGACGGTAGTTGGCGCCGACGATCGCGAGAGTGCCGGCGGCGACGGCGGTGGAGATGAGCTCGGAGGACTGCAGCAGTGCGTGCACGGTGTTGCGCAGGTGCTCTCGGCCGACGTGCTCGGGGTCGGCGTGCGCGGCCGGAACGTGCTCGGCGCGCATCACTGTGCGCACGGCCGGCACGATGGGCGCGATCTGGTGCCAGATGTGCGTCGGCAGCTCCGGGGCGTCCTCGCCGGTGGAGTCGATCGCGGCCTGCACGGCGCCGCAGGCGTCGTGGGCGAGCACGACGATGAGGGGAACGTTGAGCGCGGCGACCGCGTACTCGAGGCTGCCGACGACGGAGTCGGAGATCACCTGGCCGGCATTGCGCACGACGAACAGGTCGCCGAGCCCTTCGTCGAAGATGATCTCCGCCGCGAGGCGCGAGTCGGCGCAGCCGAAGAGGGCGGCCCGCGGGCGCTGCGCGGCGGCGAGCTCGTGGCGGCGCTCGACATCTTGACGCGGATGCTGCGGCGCGCCCGTCACGAAGCGGGCGTTGCCCTCGAGCATCTGGTTCCAGATGGTGAGCGGAGCGGTGTCGGTCATTGCGCGGCTTCCCGGAGTGTGCGGATCTGTGCGGTGAGGTTCTGTGCGAGCTCGGCGGTCTGCGCCGCGGTCGCAGTGCCGTAGAGGAGGATCGTGTCCTTGCCCGCCGATGTCGCGAGCGCGTACGACACGTTCCCGGCCTTGCTCGGATCGGAGATGTCGTATCGCGTCCAGTCGATGCCGTCGATCGCGAGCGTTCCGTCGGAGGCGGCGCCCGACAGGGTGCGCACCACCCATCCCGAGTCGGCGTCGAACCCCTGGGCGGCACGCAGGTAGCCGGCGGAGTCCGGCACGTAGACGATCGTCCACGCGCTGACGCTGTCGCCCTCGACCTGAGCCTGGTTCACCGTCCAGCCGGTGGGGGTGGCGGGTGCGATGACCGCACGGTTCATGCTGGCCGAGAGGCTCTGCGCGAGGGCGGCCACGTCGGGCGCGGGCGTCGCGGCGAGCTGTCCGCGGGGCACGGCGAGCACGACGACCACGACGATCGCCATCGTGGCGAGCAGGGCGGCGAGGAGGTTCCGGAACGTCTTGCTCGACCGGTAGGCCCGCGACGACTCGGCCTTGCGGTCGGCGGTCTCCTGCGGGGTCTCGGCGCGGCCGAGCTCGGCGACGATGCGCTCGGTCATCAGCTCTCGTCGCCTTCGGCGGTGGACCGTGCCGCGTCGAGGCGCCGCTTGGCCCCGCGCAGCCACTCTTCGCAGCGGGCGGCGAGCGCCTCGCCGCGTTCCCACAATGCGAGGGAGTGCTCGAGAGTGGGGGCGCCCTGTTCGAGCTCCGCGACCACCCGCACCAGTTCGTCGCGCGCCTGCTCGAACGAGAGTTCGGCGACGTCAGACGGGCGCGCGTCCGAGTCGGTCATGCCCACCATCCTAATCTCCGGCGGTCGCCGCCGACGGCCCCTCGGCGAGCTCGCCCTCGCTGCGCGCGGCGAGCGAGCCGCGTCCGACGGTGACGACCAGGGCGCTCCCCGTGGGGGCGTCGGCGGCGTCGCGCAGCACGCGCCCGTCGGGGTGGTAGGCGATCGCGTAGCCGCGCGCGAGTGTCGCGCCGGGGGAGAGCGCGCGCAGCGCGGCGCGCAGTTCCGCGCTCTGGCGGGCCGCGGCATCCCATCGTCTGTCGACGGTGTCGCGACCGCGCGCGGTCAGCAGCACGAGCTCGTGCACCCGCGGGTCGAGCAGGGCGTCGGGCGTGCGCAGCACGGGACGGGAGCGCAGCTGCTCGAGCTGGGCGATGTCGTGCTGCACGCGCTGGGTCAGCCGCAGCGTCGCGCGGGCGCGCAGCTGCTGCACGATGGCGCGCTGCTCGCCGACGTCGGGCACGACGCGCTTGGCTGCATCCGTCGGCGTCGAGGCGCGCAGGTCCGCGACATCGTCGAGGATCGGATGATCGTTCTCGTGCCCGATCGCACTGACGACGGGGGTGGATGCCGCGGCCACCGCGCGCACGAGGCGTTCGTCGCTGAATCCCAGAAGGTGCAGCGGGTCGCCGCCGCCGCGGGCGATGACGATGACGTCGACGTCCGGGTCGGCGTCGAGCAGCTCCAGGGCGGCGACGATCTCGCCGACGCTGCGCTCGCCCTGCACCGCTGCGTGCTCGACGCGGAACCGCACGCCCGGCCAGCGCAGCTCGGCGTTGCGGAGCACGTCCTTCTCGGCGTCGGAGCGCTCGCCGGTGATGAGGCCGATGCGCTGGGGCAGGAACGGCAGCGGCCGCTTGCGGGACGCGTCGAACAATCCCTCGGCGTAGAGGGCGGCGCGCAGGCGCTCGATCCGCTCGAACTGGTCACCGAGACCGAGCGGATGCATCGCCGAGACGATGACGCTGAAGTCACCCGACTTGACGAAGTAGTCCGCCTTCACCGACGCGACGACGTGGTCGCCGACCTTCAGATCGTCGGCGAGACGGCTGCGGACGCTTCCCCAGATGCGGAACGCGATGCTGGCGTCGGAGTCGGGATCGGTCAGACGTCCGTACACGTTGCCGGCCCGCAGGTTCCAGGAGGTGATCTCGCCCTCGACCCAGACCGACCCCCAGGCCGACACGAAGTCGCGGATGGTCTGGTTGAAGCGCCCGACGGAGGTCGGGGCATCCTTCGTGGCATCCCTCGGGTGCACGGACGCCGGCGGAGGGGTCTCGCCGGGGGCGAGCTCGGGCTCGAACCTGGCCATGCGATCCTCCCGCGCCCTCCCAGGCGTCGATCATTAGACTCGACGGGTGACCTCCGCCGCCGTCTCCCTGCCTGTGCCCCGTGTTCCGGGCCGTCGCGGGCGCCTTCAGGATAACCCGGTCGACGGCGTCAAGAAGGTGCTGCTCGCCGCCCCGCGCGGCTACTGCGCGGGTGTCGACCGCGCCGTCGTGGCCGTCGAGAAGGCGCTCGAGCGGTTCGGCGCCCCGGTCTACGTGCGCAAGCAGATCGTGCACAACATCCATGTGGTGCGCGAGCTCGAGAGCAAGGGGGCGATCTTCGTCGACGAGGTCGACGCGGTGCCCGAGGGGGCGCACGTCGTCTTCAGCGCGCACGGTGTGTCGCCCGCCGTGGTGAACGCGGCATCCGATCGCGGTCTCGTCGCGATCGACGCGACCTGCCCGCTGGTCACCAAGGTGCACCGCGAGGCGGTGCGGTTCGCGCGCGACGACTTCGAGATCCTGCTGATCGGCCACACCGGTCACGAGGAGGTCGAGGGGACCGCCGGAGAGGCGCCCGACCACGTGACGATCGTGAACTCGCCCGCCGACGCCGCCACCGTCGAGGTGCGCGACCCGTCGAAGGTCGTGTGGCTGTCGCAGACGACGCTGTCGGTCGACGAGACGATGGAGACCGTGCGGCGTCTGCGCGAGCGCTTCCCCGAGCTGCAGGATCCGCCGTCGGACGACATCTGCTACGCCACCCAGAACCGCCAGGTCGCCATCAAGAAGGTCGCGCAGGGCGCGGACCTCGTGATCGTCGTCGGATCGGCCAATTCGTCGAACAGCGTGCGGCTGGTCGAGGTCGCCCTCGAGCACGGCGCGAAGGCGGCGTACCGCGTCGACTACGCGTCGGAGGTGCAGCAGGAGTGGCTCGACGGCGTCGCGACCGTCGGGGTGACCAGCGGGGCTTCCGTTCCCGAGGTGCTCGTGCAGGAGGTGCTCGACGAGTTGTCGGGCGCCGGCTACTCCGACGTCGAAGAGGTGCGTACGGCCGAGGAGGACCTGCTGTTCTCGCTGCCGAAGGAACTGCGTCAGGATGCCACGGGTCGCCGCGACGCCCGGGCGCTGGGAGGGCGATCCGGCCGTGAGTGACCCGCAGGAGTCCCCCGAGGAGCGCCCGCGCCCGCAGTTCGGCGAGTACGCCACGCCCGAGGAACAGCGCGCCCGCATCCGTCAGCCCTCCGTCACCGACCACCTGTCGGACGGCATCGCGCCGCCGCCGCCGGCCGCGCCTCCCGTCCTTCCGCCCCCGGCGCCGGTCAGCGGCGCGGCGGTGCGGCGGCCTCGACTCATCGACCGCGTCGCGACCTTCGTGCTGCTCGGCTACGGGCTGGTCACCGTGCTGAGCGCCATTCCGCAGTTCGTCGACTTCACCGGTTTCGTCAGTACGCTCTCGCAGGTCATGGGTCTGCGATCGGACCTTCCGGTGCCCGCGTCGGGTCGCGCGTGGGGCATCGCCGCCGCCGTCGTGCTCGGGGTCGGTTGGCTCGCCACGTTCGTGCTCTCCTGGGCCGTGACACGTTCGGGGCGTCTCGCCTTCTGGATCCCGCTCGTCGCGGGAGCCGTGATCAACATCCTCGCGTCGTTCCTGGTCGTCGTGCCGCTGCTGTCGGACCCGGCCTTCCTCACCGCCATCCAGAGCGTCGGCGTCATCGCGCCGAGTTCGACCGCCACCTGAGGGAGACCGCCATGCCTCGCGTCATCGCCGTCTGCGTCGTGCACGACCTGCGTCCCGATGCGGGCACGGTGGGCGTGACGGCGATCGACAAGCGGCCCGTCGAGGGCCCCATGAAGGTGGGTCCTTACGGCGTCTACGCCGACGTGCAGGCGGACCGCAAGCATCATGGCGGCCTCGACCAGGCCGTCTACGTCTATGCCGAAGAAGACGCGCGGTTCTGGGAGGGCGAGCTCGGCCGAATGCTCGCGCCCGGCTTCTTCGGGGAGAACCTGCGGGTCGAGGGGCTGGATGTCAACGCCGCGCGTGTCGGCGAGGTCTGGCGCATCGGCGCGACCCTCGAAGTACAGGTGACGTCGCCGCGCAAGCCCTGCCAGACATTCGCGCGGTGGGTCGGCGGTGACGACGAGCGCGGGTGGGTCAAGCGATTCACCCGCGAGGGGCGTCTCGGCCCCTACCTGCGCGTGCTCACGCCGGGCGAGGTCGCGGCCGGAGATGAGATCACGGTGCTGTCGGTGCCGGATGATGCCCCCACCGTGATCGACGGGGTTCCGGGCGTCGCGCGAGCCGCGGCATCCGCTCTCTGACGGCCGGTCGCTCCGCGGTCACCCGGCTCGGCGCCGGAGCGTGACCCACCGCGGCGACGGGCACGGATGCGTGCACCGTCGACGGGGGGAGCCGGAGACGCGACGACGCCCCGCCCACCGAAGTGAGCGGGGCGTCGTGGGAACGTGTCAGGCGCCGAGCGACTTGCCCGCCGAACCGAGCTGCTGCGTGGCCTCGACGACGCGCACGGCCATCGCCGACTCGGCGACCTTGCCCCAGGCGCGCGGGTCGTAGGCCTTCTTGTTGCCCACCTCGCCGTCGAGCTTGAGCACGCCGTCGTAGTTGGAGAACATGTAGCCGGCGATCGAGCGGGTGAACGCGTACTGCGTGTCGGTGTCGATGTTCATCTTCACGACGCCGTTCGCGACCGCGAGCGCGATCTCCTCGGGGGTCGAGCCCGAGCCGCCGTGGAAGACGAGGTCGAGCGGCTTGGGGCCGGTGCCGAACTTCTCGGCGATGCCGGCCTGGATCTCGCCGAGGAGCTCCGGGCGCAGCTTGACGTTGCCGGGCTTGTAGACGCCGTGCACGTTGCCGAAGGTCAGGGCCGAGATGTAGCGGCCCTTCTCGCCGAGCCCGAGGGCCTCGACGGCCTTGGTGACGTCACCCACGGTCGTGTAGAGCGCGTCGTTGGTGCCCTCGTGCTTGACGCCGTCCTCTTCGCCCCCGACGACGCCGACCTCGATCTCGAGGATGGCGTGGATGTTCTTGAGGCGGGGGAGGAGTTCGGCGGCGATGTCGATGTTCTCGTCGAGGGGCACCGCGGAGCCGTCCCACATGTGGGACTGGAAGATCGGGTTGCGACCGGCGCGCACCTCTTCCTCGGACGCCTCGAGAAGGGGCAGCACGAAGCCGGGGAGCGCGTCCTTCGGGCAGTGGTCGGTGTGCAGGGCGACGGTGATGTCGTAGTTCTTGGCGACCTCGGTGACGTACTTGGCGAAGGCCAGTGCGCCGGTGGCGCGGGCCTTGACGGTCTGGCCGGCGAAGTAGTCGGCGCCACCGGTGGTCACCTGGAGGATGCCGTCGGAGCCCGCCTCGGCGAGGCCCTGGAGGACGGCGTTGATCGTCTGCGAGCTCGACACGTTGATCGCGGGGTACGCGAAGCCGCCGGCCTTCGCGCGGTCGAGCATGTCGGCGTACTGATCAGGGGTGGCGACGGGCATGGGGGCTCCTTGAGTGAGGCGTCGTTTCCATGCGCAACTCTAGCGAAGGGGCCCGGATGCCGCGGCTCCGCCGCCGTGCGAAAGAAGCGGCGATCTTTCGGGGCTCAAGCGCCGAAAACGGCGGGGTTCGACACACTTCGATCGATAGGCTGGCGTCCATGGTGAGTCTGACCGCGGACATGAGCCCGCTGCATCCCGATCGAAACCTGGCTCTCGAGCTCGTCCGTGCCACCGAGGCCGCCGCCATCCGGTCGGTGCCGTTCATCGGCCGCGGGGCGAAGGAAGCGGCCGACGGTGCCGCCGTCGACGCGATGCGCGCGTTCCTCGGCACCGTCAACTTCGACGGCGTCATCGTCATCGGCGAGGGCGAGAAGGACAACGCCCCCATGCTCTTCAACGGCGAGCACGTCGGCACCGGTCGCGGCCCGCAGTGCGATGTCGCCGTCGATCCCATCGACGGCACGTCGCTGACGGCCGCGGGACGCAACAACGCGCTGTCGGTCATCGCCGTGTCCGACCGCGGCGCGATGCTCGACGCGTCGAGCGTGTTCTACATGGACAAGCTCGTGACGGGTCCTGCCGGCGTCGGCGTCGTCGACATCCGCCTGCCCATCGGCGAGAACATCCGCCGCCTCGCGAAGGCGACCGGCAAGCCGGTGGAGGAGATCGTCGTCTCGGTGCTGCACCGCGATCGTCACGAGCGTCTCATCGAGGAGATCCGCGAGGCCGGTGCGGGCACCCGCCTCATGTCGGACGGCGACGTCGCCGGCGGCATCAACGCGGCGCGGCACAACGCACGCACCGACATCTGCGTGGGTGTGGGCGGCAGCCCCGAGGGCATCGTCACGGCCTGCGCGATCAAGGCGCTCGGCGGCCACATTCAGGGGCGCCTCTGGCCCCGCAACGACGACGAGAAGCAGCGCGGTCTCGACGCCGGGCTCAAGTTCGACGATTTCGTCTACGAGGCCGACGATCTGGTCAAGGGAAACAACACGATCTTCGTGGCGACCGGAGTCACCGACGGCCAGCTCGTCGGCGGTGTGCGTCGCGAGGGCGACCACATCTACACCGAGAGCGTCGTGCTGCGCGGCGCATCGGGAACCCTCCGTCGCATCTCCTCGGAGCACCTCACCTCGAAGTGGCTCTGACGGTCTTCGACGACGTTTGCCACGGCGACACGACCCGGTGCCGCGGCGGCGGTCTGGCAGAATGAGACCGTCGCCCGCGCCCGCGGGCGGGCTTGCGTGAAGGGACAGAGGATGTCGGCACCCACCGGTTCCACTCCCGATTCCGCGACTCCGCAGACAGGTGCGATGAAGGTCGTCGCCGCCGCGGTCGACCCGGCGCGACGCCCGGACGTGCTGCTGCGCAAGCGGCGCCCCGAGGGCGAGCAGATGAGTGCGTGGTGGCCCATCGGCGCGTTCGTCGTGATCTCGGCGATCGTGATCGCGCTCATGAACTTCGTACCCGGCGGAGCTTGAGCCACTCGTCGCCAGCTGCTCGGACGGTCGCTTCGGCGGGCGCCGTCAGTCGTCGATCGCCGCGAGCAGTTCGGGTGCGGTGAGCCGACGCGGCGACTTCTCGATCGGTGCCGGTGCGATGACGGCGTCGCGCTTGGTCTCGTCGATCCCGGGGAACCTGCGCGCTGTCACGAGCACCCGCGACTCGAGCGAACCGGCGAAACCGTTGTAGGCGTCGACAGTGCGCTCGAGGGCTCGGCGGAGCGAGTCGGCGTGCCCGGCGAGACCGCCGAGCCGCTCGTAGAGCTGCGATCCCAGGTCGAACAGGGTGCGTGCCTCGGCGGAGACCTCCTGCTGCGTCCAGGTGAAGGCGACCGTCTTCAGCACCGCCCACAGGTTCACGGGCGACGCGAGCGCGACCCGTCTGGTGAACGCGTAGTCGAGCAGGGCGGGGTCTTCATCGAGGGCCGAGGCCAGCAGAGACTCGCTCGGCAGAAAGCAGATGACGAACTCGGGGCTCGCGTCGAGGCCCGCCCAATATGCCTTCTTCGCCAGGGCGTCGACGTGGGCGCGCACCGCGCGGGCGTGCCGCGTCATGAGCGTGCGGCGGCGTTCGCCGTCGTCGCCGGTCGCGGTGAGCGCGATCGCGGATGCCTCGAGGTAGGCGTCGAGCGGAACCTTGGCGTCGAGGGCGAGGGCCTTGCCGCCGGGGAGGCGCACCACCATGTCGGGACGGCCCGCACCGGCATCCGAGGACAGCGGACTCTGCAGGTCGAAGTCGACGTGGCGGGTGAGGCCCGCTGCCTCGACGACGCGACGCAGCTGCGTCTCGCCCCAGACGCCGCGTGTGGCGCCCGAGCGCAGCGCGCTCGCGAGCGACTCGGTCGTCGCGCGCAGCGCCTCATCCGATTCCTGTGCGCGGCGCAGCTGCTCGGCCAGGGAGCCGTATTGCGTCTGACGCTCCCGCTCGAGCTCGTCGACCCGGCGCCGCATCACGTGCAGCGTCTCGCTGACCGGCGCGAGCGCGCGCAGCACCGACTGGTCACGGCGCTCGCGATCGTCGCGCGTCTCGAGTTCGGCGCGCGCGTGTGCGAGCTCCTCCCGCGCTGCCGCGGTGGCGGCCTCCGCCGCTGCCACCCGCGCCCGCTGGTCGCTCTGGGCGCGGGCATACCGGGCGGATGCCACGGCCCACGCGACGACCGCGCCGATCACGGAGGCGACGATCGCGATCACGACGGTGGCGGCATCCATGGTCACAGTGTGGGGGAGGGTGCCGACATCGTCAGGCGGCGACGGCGGCGGGCTCGGCGAGGGTGCCGATGCGCACGCCCGCGAGCGCGGCGAGCTCGTCGATGTCGCCGGCGCCGAGGCGTCGGGCGGCGTCGATCATGATGTGCGCGCAGGCCGCGGCATCCGCTGTCGCGTCGTGGTGGGGGAATGGGCCGAACCCGGCCGCGTCGGCGACCGCCGGGAGACGGTACGACGGCAGGTCGTAGACGCGGCGCGCGACCTGCACGCTGCAGGCGTAGCGCGCCGGAGGGCACGCGTCACCGGTGGCCTCGCAGGCCCGCCGGATGACCGCCATGTCGAAGCCCGCGTTGTGTGCGACCAGCATGTCGTCGCCCGTGAAGCGCGCGAGAGCGGGCAGCTGCTCGGTCCAGGTCGGCGCGCTCTCGACATCGTCGGGGTGGATGCCGTGGATGCCCACGTTGATCTCGAAGAACCGGTCGTGGCCGGCGGGCGGGCGGATCAGCCAGCCCGCGGTCTCGACGATGCGTCCGTTGCGCACGCGTGCGAGCCCGACGGCGCACGCCGACGCACTGGAGGAGTTCGCCGTCTCGAAGTCGATCGCGGTGAAGTCCAGGGCCACGCTCCTACCGTGCGCCCGCGCGCCGGGACGTCCGGTGCGCCACGCCGACGACGGGCGGATGTCGCGCTGCGGCCGTCGTGCCCCCGGCGTAGGGTCGCAGACATGGCAGGCAGAGACCAGATGTCGACCTCGTTCGGTGCGGTGGCGGGGACCTATGAGGCCGGGCGACCCGACTATCCGTGGCAGGCGGTCGGGTGGATGCTCGAGCCCGCGCTCGACGGCGACCGCCCGCTGCGCGTCGCCGACGTCGGCGCCGGCACCGGGAAGCTCACCCGCGTCGTCGCGGCCGGTCGCGCCGAGGTCGTCGCGATCGACCCCGATCCGGCGATGCTCGCCCAGCTGCGTGACACCGTCCCCGGGGTTCCCACGTTCGTCGGCTCCGCCGAGCAGCTGCCGCTGCCCGCGGCATCCGTCGACGCCGTCGTCCTGGGGCAGGCCTGGCACTGGGTCGACGTCGGGCCCGCCTCGGCCGAGATCGGTCGGGTGCTGCGCTCCGGAGGTGTGCTCGGACTGGTGTGGAACCTGCGCGACGATCGCGACCCGTGGGTACGTCGCATGACCGAGGTGATGCACGGCTCGAACGCCGAGAACATGATGGATGCCGGCGGCCCCACGGTCGAGGCGCCGTTCGACGATCTCGAATCCGAGGTGTGGGACTGGGCTCGGCCGATGACCGCCGAGCAGCTGTGGGCGATGATGCGCTCGCGCAGCTACATCATCACTGCCAGCCCGGCCGATCGCGGGGCCATCGAGGAGCGCTTCGCCGCGGTGCTCGCCGAGCGTCCCGAGCTCGCCGCGGGCGGCACCATCGACCTTCCGTACCGCACTCACGCGTTCCGCGCGCGACGGCCGTGAGCGCACGATGAACGGCCGCCCACTCACCGTCTGCAACTTCGTGACCGTCGACGGGCGCTACGAAGACGACACGCACGACATCGCCTCGTTCTTCGCGCACCAGCACCCCGACTACGCGGGCGCCGACACGTTCGACCACTACACGACCGCGCTCATGCGGGCCAGCGACACCCTGCTGCTCGCGGGACGGCGCTCGGCGCTGCAGAACCTCGCGTACTGGCGGTCGGTCGAATCGGATGCCGCCGCCACCGCGATCCGGCGGGAGTTCGCTGCGCTCATCCGTACGATCGAGGTGGTCATCGTCTCCGACACCGTGTCCGAGGCGGACCTCGCCGATCATCCGCAGGCGCGGGTGGTGCGTCGGGCCGAGGCCCGTGCGGAGGTCGCCGCACTGAAGCGGCGGGACGGGCGCGGCATCCTCGTGCTGCTGTCGCGGCTGCTGTGGAACGACCTGATGCACGCCGGTCTCGTCGACGAGCTGCACCTCGTCACCTTCCCGCTCATCGCGGGCACCGGCGTGCCGCTCTTCGATGCCAAGCCGGCCGTCGCGCTGAAGCTGCTCGAGACCCGCACGTGGACCGGAAGCGGCAACGTGCTCATGCGCTGGCGGGTCGATGCCGCCGAGTCGCGGCATCCGCGCCCGTAGACTGAACCCCCGTGGCTCTCACCATCGGAATCGTCGGACTCCCGAACGTCGGCAAGTCGACCCTCTTCAACGCCCTGACCAAGAACCAGGTTCTCGCCGCGAACTACCCGTTCGCGACGATCGAGCCGAACGTGGGCGTGGTGAACCTGCCCGACGTGCGCCTACAGCAGCTCGCGGATGTGTTCCACAGCGAGCGGCTCGTGCCCGCCTCGGTGTCGTTCGTCGACATCGCGGGCATCGTGCGCGGAGCGAGCGAGGGGGAGGGGCTCGGCAACCAGTTCCTCGCGAATATCCGCGAGGCCGACGCCATCGCGCAGGTCGTGCGCGGCTTCGCCGACGCCGACGTCGTGCACGTCGACGGCAAGGTCGACCCGCAGGCCGACCTCGAGACGATCGGCGCCGAGTTGATGCTCGCCGACCTGCAGACCCTCGAGAAGGCGATCCCGCGCATCGAGAAGGAGGTCAAGAGCAAGAAGACCGATCCCGGTGTGCTCGATGCCGCGACCGCCGCGAAGGACGCCCTCGAGCGCGGCGTGCTGCTGTCGGCATCCGCTCTCGACCTCGCGCCCATCAAGGAACTCGGACTGCTCACCGCCAAGCCCTTCATCTTCGTCTTCAACGTCGACGAGTCGGTGCTGACGGATGCCGCCCGTCTCGCCGAGCTCGCGGCACTCGTCGCCCCCGCGAAGGCGGTGTTCCTCGACGCGAAGATCGAGTCCGAGCTCATCGACCTCGACCCCGAGGATGCCGCGGAGCTGCTGGCCTCCACCGGTCAGAGCGAGTCGGGTCTCGACCAGCTCGCGCGCGTCGGCTTCGACACGCTCGGGCTGCAGACCTACCTGACCGCGGGCCCGAAGGAGGCCCGCGCGTGGACGATCGGCAAGGGCTGGAAGGCCCCGCAGGCCGCCGGAGTGATCCACACCGACTTCGAGAAGGGCTTCATCAAGGCCGAGGTGATCTCGTTCCAGGACCTGCTCGACGCTGGGTCGGTCGTCGAGGCGCGCTCGCGCGGCAAGGCCCGCCTCGAGGGCAAGGAATACGTCATGCAGGACGGCGACGTCGTGGAGTTCCGCTTCAACAACTGAGGCGGGGCTGGCGGGAGTGGCGTCTCGCCGGTGCGGTTCTGTCCGCACGATGGCGCACCGACTCGCGACGGCGCGCCGAGACGCCCTCGCGCACCCGACCCCGCAGCGACGCAGCGATTGGCGAGTCTGGCCTCCGCCCGGGAGACTGGACTCACCGCCGCACATCGCCGATCGGCGACGTCGCGCTCCGCGGCGCAACCGACGTGAGAGGACCCTCGACATGGCCGCCACCCAGACCTTCGACCCCGACGCGCGCGCCATCCCGTTCGCCGAGGAAGGCGTCGGGCCTGCCGTCGTGCTCATCGCGGCCCGTGGCCTCACGATCGACTACCTCAGCCCCCTCAGCCACTCGCTCGCCACCGAGGACTTCCGTGTCGTGCGCATCGGCGCCCGTCACGACGCGGATGCGGCGGCCCCGACTGACCGCGCGCAGGATGTCGTCGACCTGCTCGACCACCTCGCGATCGACCACGCCTGGATCGGCGGGCATCGCGACGGTGGCACCGTCGCCCGCTTCGTTGCCCTCGACCACCATGACCGCGTGAACGGCGTGCTGCTGCTCGGCGTCGAGGACGGCGACCTGCCCGCCCCGGCCGACGGTGTGCCGGTGCTCGTCATCCAGGGCACCGCGGACACCGTCACTCCCGTGGCCAACGGCGAGGCGCTGCGCGCGCAGGCCCCGGGCCTCGTGAGCGTCGTGCCGGTCGAAGGCGGCGGCGACATGTTCCCCACCACACACGTCGGCGCCACCTCGTGGGCGATCGAGGACTACCTCGACTGGGACTGACGGTGACCGACGCCCCGGCCGGCCGGATCGAACCGCGCACGGCGGAGGAGCTGATGCGATCGCGCTTCGCCGCGTTTCGTGATCGGGATGCCGCGTGGCTGGTGCGTACGTGGCATCCGTCGACCGTGCCCGACGTGCTCGACCTCGACGACTCGCCCCGCTGGCGCGGGCTGCAGATCGTCGACACCGTCGCGGGCGGCCCGGACGACGCACACGGTGTCGTCGAGTTCCGCGCCACCTACGTTGACGCGGATGGCACCCTCGGCGTGCTGCACGAGCGGTCACGCTTCGTTCGCGACGGCGAACGCTGGTTCTACATCGACGGAGATCTCTTCGCTGGGTGAGGGATCGGCACGTCTTGTCAGATGTCCGAGTAGTCGTTCCCGTTGGAGTCGATGTACTGCACTCGGCCGTTCTTGGTCTCCACGCCCAAGAAGGCCTTTCCTACCTGTCCGGGATGGGTGAGCGACGTCGTGCCATCGACGGGGACGGCGTCGAAGGCGAAACTCTCGAATGTGTCCGTGCCGTTGCCGTACGTGTAGTCGCTGATTCCGCCCGCCGCGACGACGTGCGTGACCGTGTCACCGACGCTTACTCCGTCGGGTGTCGTGAGGACGAGGCCGTTGGAGGCGGCGGCAGAGAATTGCATCGAACACGTCCCGTGGTCGTTGAGCGCCAGCGCGACGCCGGACCATGTGACGACCGTGCCCGAAAACGGGCTCGGCTGAGGGGTGCGCTTCTGAGCGCCGAGGTACTGCGTTGCGATGGCTTCGACTGACGCGCAGTCCGTGAACGAGGCGGTTGCGAGTGAGGCGCCGCTGGTAGAGCTGACAGTGAGTTCCGTGCGGCTGAGCTCGATCTTCCCGGCCACCGGACGGGCGGACGGCGACGCCATTGGACTCGCGGTTGGGCTCGAGGCGAAGGTAGTCGGGTTCGAAGCGATCGGTTCGCTGGATACGCCACTGCATCCGCTCAGGGCGGCGACCGACGCGAGCGCGACGATAAGGAGAGCGAACGGCCGAGAATCGGATCTGAACGACGTCATAGCATCACCATAGGGCGCCGATAGCCGAAGTTCTCACCCCTCCCACCCGAACGCGTTGAACCAGTCCGCGCGCCTCGACGCCTCGCGATCCGACCGTGCCCCGCGGAAGGCATCGTGACGCCACAACGCGCCGGAATCCGTGAGGCGCACGAACCCGAGACAGACGGGGCAGAGGGCTCGTCCTGCGGGAAAGCCATCGTCGAGCCGGGGAGCAGGCTGCGCCGTGGCGCCCGAGCCGCGGCATCCGGGCTCGTCCTGCTCGCGATCCGACCACATCAGCGACGTGCCCGCCCGGTTGTGCAGCCCCGCGTGTCCGATGGCGCGCGTGCACACCGCGCCGTCGCGTCGGCTGAGGCACCAGCGGGTCGGGGGAGTGTCGGTCACCTGGCCACTGTAGGCGGGCAGCGGAAGGGCGGGGCCGCCGCGCGACCCCGCCCACGACCGGATGCCGCGGTCAGTACTTCATGACGATGCGGCCGTCGATCTTGCCCTGCTCCATGCGCTCGAACACCTCGTTGATGTCGTCGAGCGACTCGACGGCGATCGTCGGGTGGATCTCGCCGCGCGCGTAGAAGTCGAGGGCCTCGATCATGTCCTGCCGCGTGCCGACGATCGACCCACGGATCGTGATCGCCCGCAGCACGATGTCGAAGATGTTCGCGGGGAAGTCCCCCGGGGGAAGCCCGTTGAACACGATGGTCGCGCCGCGACGGGCCATTCCGAGTGCCTGACCGAACGCCTTCGGGTGCACAGCGGTCACCAGCACGCCGTGGGCGCCGCCGGTGAGCTCCTGCACGGCAGGTCCCGGGTCGGTCGTCGCCGCGTTGACGGTGACTTCGGCACCGTGGGTGCGGGCGAGCGCGAGCTTCTCCTCGTCGATGTCGACCGCAGCGACGCGCATGCCCATCGCCCGGGCGTACTGAACCGCGATGTGGCCGAGACCACCGATTCCGGAGATCACCACCCACTCGCCGGGCTTCACCTCCGTCATCTTCAGACCCTTGTAGACCGTGACACCCGCACACAGGATCGGCGCGACCTCGTACGGGTCGGAACCCTCGGGAATTCGCGCGGCGAACCGCTCGTCGACGAGCATGTACTCGCCGAAGCTGCCGTCGACGGAATAGCCGCCGTTCTGCTGCTCAGGGCAGAGGGTCTCCCAGCCGGTGCGGCAGTACTCGCACACGCCGCACGCGCTCCACAGCCACGCGTTGCCCACGCGGTCGCCGACCGAGAGGGATGTCACGCCCTCGCCCAGTGCGACGACCTCGCCGTAGCCTTCGTGACCCGGGATCAGATTCGCCTTCGGCGCGACCGGCCAGTCGCCGCGCGCCGCGTGGAGGTCGGTGTGGCACACGCCGCTCGTGATCACTTTCACGAGTGCCTGGCCGGGACCCGGAGACGGGATCGCCACGTCTTCGACGACCAGCGGTTCGCCGGAGGTCGTGACCACCGCGGCGCGCATGGTGCCGGTGGGCACGGTGCCGCGATCGAGGTTCGGACGGGCGTCGGTGAGAATCGACATCGTCATCACTCCTTCGTGTCGGGGAACGGCCCCGGACCCCTTCCGAGGTTCCGTGATCCCCGTCGCGCTGTCGACGCTACGCCGGGGCCCGTTGCATGCCGTTGCCGCATGTTGCGGCCGAGGTTCGTGCGCGAGGGGCGGTGGTGACGGGCGTAGATTGGGCGGATCGGCCGTCCGGCCGGGAACCGGAGGGCGAGTGAGTTCGCAGCGCGACAGCCACAGCGAGCTTCCGCTCGATCCCGACACCGACGACATCGAGGTCGTCCCGAGGCCGCTTCACCTGCGCCCCGCCGCGGTCGGTCTGGTGGCGCTCGGCGGCGCGATCGGCACGGGGGTCCGCCTCGTCGTGTCCGCCGCCATCCCGGTGGAGTGGGGCATCCCCTTCGGCATTCTCGTCATCAACGTGACCGGTGCCTTCGTGCTGGGACTGCTGCTCGAGGTGCTCGTGCGTCGCGGCGACGACACGGGGGTGCGGCGCGGCATCCGTCTCTTCGTCGGCACGGGCGTGCTGGGCGGCTACACGACCTACAGCACCTTCGCCGTCGGTGCCGAGGGGCTGCTGCACACCGATCTGACCGCGAGCCTCGTCTATGGCGCAGTGACGGTCGTGGTGGGTGGCGCCGCGTCGATCCTCGGCATCGCCGCGGGGGCGGCGATCATGCGGAGGGCCCGCGCATGACCGTCATTTGGCTGTGGGTCGCGACGATGGCTGCCGGAGGCGTCGGAGCGGCGCTGCGTTTCGTCGTCGACGGCGCGGTCAAGGCACGGTGGCGGCATCCCTATCCGCTCGGCACGTCTGTCATCAACGTCACGGGCTCGTTCGTGCTCGGGTTCGTCGTGGCGGCCGCCGCAGGGCGCGTCCTGCCGGTCGAGGTGAGCATGATCGGCGGCACCGGGCTTCTCGGGGGCTACACGACGTTCAGCACGGCGAGCTTCGAGACAGTGCGCCTCGCGCAGCAGCGTCGATGGGGATGGAGCCTCGCGGCAGCGTTCGGCCAATTGGTCGCCTGCGTCGCGGGCGCGGCGCTCGGCGCGGTGCTCGGCGCGCTCGTGTGAGCGGAGCCCGAGGCCCGCAACAGTCGTACGATGGAGCGATGTCCACGACGCAGACGTCTTCTGACGACACCGGGACGGATGCCGCGACCCCCGGGCCGCAGTTCCTCAGTCTTCTCGGCGACGCCGACGCAGCCCCTTCGTGCTGCGGTGGCTCCTGCAGCATCGGCTGAGACCGCCGAACGACGATGCCGACCCGGTGACCCGGGTCGGCATCTGTGCGATCACTCGCAGGTCAGTGCCCGACGCCCGGCATCTCGATCGTGTCGGCCGGCTTGCGCACCATAAGCGCGCCCACGATCGTGAGAATCGACACCACCGCCGCGAAGACAAACGCCGTGTGCGTGCCCGACGCCCACGCCTCGTTCGGCGATGCTCCGTTGGCCGACGCGTTCGCGGTGGACGTCGCCATCAGGGTGACCAGCACCGCGACACCCGCGGCGCCGGCGACCTGCTGCACGGTCGAGAGGATCGCACTGCCATAGGCGTAGAGGTGCGGCGGGAGAGACCCGAGCGACGCGGTGAACAGCGGCGGGAACGACAGTGCGAGGCCGACGAACATCACCGTGATGATGGGCAGCAGCACCCAGATGGAGGTGTTCGCGTCGACGAAGGTCAGGCCCCACAGCACGGCGATCACGATCAGCGCGCCCGGGATCAGCAGAACGCGGGTGCCCCACTTGTCGTAGATCGCGCCGATCAGCGGACCGGTGAGTCCCATCAGCAAGGAGCCCGGCAGCAGCAGGAGTCCCGTGGTGAGCGCATCGGCGCCGACGGCGCGCTGCAGGTAGAGCGGCAGCACCGTGATCGCGCCGAAGAACGCGAAGGAGAGGATCGTGAACTGCAGGAGCGAGATCGTGAAGTTGCGGTAGCTGAAGACGCGCAGGTCGAGCAGAGCCCGATCGTCGCGCTGCAGACGCAGCTGGCGCAGCACGAGCAGCGTGAGCGCCACGACGCCGACGATCAGCGAGATCCACAGGGTGGCCGACGGGCTCGATGCCGCCCCGCCCTCGCCGCCGATCTGGCTGAGGCCGTAGACGAGGCCGCCGAAGCCGAACGCCGACAGCACGACAGACAGGGCGTCGATGCGGGCGTGCGACTGCTCGCCGACGTTGCGGATCCACAGCGCGCCGACGACGAGTGCGACGATCGCGATCGGCAGCACGACGCCGAAGATCCAGCGCCAGCCGAGCGTGTCGAGGATGACTCCAGCCAGAGTCGGGCCGAGGGCGGGCGCAAGCGCCATGACGATGCTGACGCGACCCATCATGCGACCGCGCTCGTGCGCCGGCACGACGGTCATGAGCGTCGTCATGAGCAGCGGCATCATGATCGCCGTGCCGGACGCCTGAATGACGCGTGCGACCAGCAGCACCTCGAAACCGGGAGCGAGGAAGGCGACCAGGGTGCCGAGCGAGAAGAGACTCATCGCCGTCACGAAGATCACACGTGTCGTCAGACGGCGCAGCAGGAAGCCGGTGATCGGGATGACCACGGCCATCGTGAGCATGAAGGCGGTCGTCAGCCACTGTGCGGCGGACGCCGTGATCGAGAGGTCGTCGATGAGGTGGTCGATCGCCACGCCCATCGTGGTCTCGTTGAGGATCGCCACGAACGCGGCACCCAGGAGCAGCCAGATGACGCGCTGCGCCTGAGGCGTAATGGATGCCGGTGCGGAGGGGATGGTGTCGGTGGATGCCATGGGCGTTCCTCGTCTCGGGGCTGTGGGCGGGGACGTCATCGTCGAGAGTGCGACGGGCGTGTGATGAGCGTAACGGTGGTCACAGACATCCCATTCCCGACTGGTGGCACGATGAGTGCATGGCAGATTCACGACAGCTCGCCTCGGTGCGGGTGCGGGCGGTCGTGTCGATCGTCGCGGGCCTGGCGGGAGGGATCGTCGTGGGCCTGTTGCAGGGGTGGGCGGCCGGCATCCTCTCGGCCTGGGCGGTGCTCGCCATCGTGCAGACGACCTGGGTGCTGGTCGCGACGTGGTCGATGGATGCCGCGGACACCCGAGCGCACGCGACGGCCGAGGACCCGGGTCGACGCACGGCCCGGCTGATCGCCGTCGTCGGCAGCCTCGTCAGCCTGGGCGCCGTCGGCGTGGTCGTGGTCGAGGCACGCAATGCCAGCGGGTGGGAGGCGTTGGCCCTTGCCGGCATCAGCGTCGTCAGCGTCGCGGCATCCTGGCTGCTCATCCAGGTGGACTACATGCTGCGGGTCGCGCACGTCTACTACACCGAGCCGATCGGCGGCATCCAGTTCAATCAGGAGGAGCCGCCGATGTACACCGACTTCGCGTACTTCGCCTTCGGGCTCGGCATGACCTACCAGGTCGCCGACACCAACGTGACGACCAACGAGGTGCGGCGCATCGTGATCGCGCAGACCATGCTCGCCTACCTCTTCGGCGCCGTGATCCTCGCGACGGTCATCAACCTCGTCTCGAGCCTCGGGTGACCCGCTGATGGCGATGGGTATGGGCCACGGAGGCGGTGGCGGCGGCATGGGCATGGGGATGGCCACCGGCATGGGCCCGCGGCCGGCGGGCTTCCGCGGGGTCGACCAGGACGCGCAGCGCAGGGCCAACGCGTCGGCGCCGAAGATCGCCCACCTCGGGCGCCGGGTCGCCGAGCTGTTCCGGCCGTATCGCGCGCGCCTGGCACTCACGATCGTCGCCGTGCTGCTCGGTGCGGCCGTCGCGGTCATCCCGCCGCTGATCGTGCAGCGCATCTTCGACGACGCCCTGTTCCCGACCTCCGGAGGCGGACCCCGCATCCCGTTGCTCGTCGAGCTCGTCTCGATCACTGTCGCGCTCTTCCTGCTCTCGGCGGCGCTGAACTTCTGGCAGACGTGGCTCACCGCCACCGTCGGAAACGCCGTCACCGGCGACCTGCGCGTGCGCATGTTCGACCACCTGCAGGCCATGGAGTTGGCCTTCTTCACCCGCACCAAGACGGGCGTCATCCAGTCGCGTCTGCAGAACGACGTCGGCGCCGTGTCGTCGGTGCTCACCAACACCGTGACGAGCGTGCTCGGCAATACGGTGACGGTGGTCGCCTCCATCGTCGCGATGGTGCTGATCGACCCGCGCCTGACGGTGATCGCGGTCGTCCTGATGCCGGTGCTGGCCGTCGTGCAGCGGCGGGTCGGCCAGGTGCGCGCGCGCATCGCCGGCCAGACGCAGGAGTCGCTCTCGGAGCTGACCGCCATCACGCAGGAGAGCCTGAGTGTGAGCGGCATCCTGCTCTCGAAGTCGTTCAACCGTCAGGGCGACGAGCTGGGGCGCTTCCGCGAGGAGAACGCCAACCAGGTGCGCCTGCAGGTGCGACAGGCGATGAGCGGACAGGGCTTCTTCTCGCTCGTCGGCGTCATCATGGCGAGCGTGCCGGCCGTCATCTACCTGGTCGCGGGCCTTCTGATCGGCGGCGGGGCCGACACGATCACGGCGGGCACCATCGTCGCGTTCGCCACCGTGCAGGCCCGGCTGCTGCAGCCGCTCATGGGCCTCATGCGCGTGACCCTCGACCTGCAGACCTCGGGCGCGGTGTTCGCGCGCATCTTCGAGTACCTCGACCTCACGCCCGCGATCCGCGACCGGCCGGGGGCGATCGGCGTCGCGGAGGCGCCGGGCCCGCGCGGCGAGGTGCGCTTCGAGGGGGTGTCGTTCCGCTACCCCGACTCGTCGAGCGAAGCGCGCCCGACGCTCGACGACGTCTCGTTCACCGTCGAGCCCGGCCAGCACGTCGCATTCGTCGGGCCGTCGGGGGCCGGCAAGACCACGATCCTCTACCTCACGCCGCGGCTCTACGAGGCCACGGGTGGCACGGTGCGGTTCGCGGGCGCCGACGTGCGCGACCTGCGGCACGCCGCGATCATCGACGACATCGGCATCGTGTCGCAGGAGACGTACCTCTTCCACGCGACCATCCGTGACAACCTTCGCTACGCGAAGCCGGAGGCGACCGACGCCGAGCTCGAGGCGGCCTGCCGCGCGGCCAACATCCATCACGTCATCGAGGGCTTCGAGCACGGCTACGACACCGTCGTGGGCGAACGCGGGTACCGGCTGTCGGGCGGTGAGAAGCAGCGCATCGCGATCGCGCGCGTGCTGCTGAAGGATCCGCCGGTGCTGCTGCTCGACGAGGCCACCTCGGCACTCGACACGGTGTCCGAGCGCATCGTGCAGGAGGCCCTCGACACCGCGGCGCGCGGGCGCACGACCATCACCGTCGCGCACCGGCTGTCGACGGTCATCGCCTCCGACGTCATCCACGTGGTCGAGCGCGGTCGCATCGTGGAGTCGGGCACGCACGAGTCGCTGCTCGCGGCCGGTGGGCTCTACGCGGCGCTCGCCGCCCAGCAGCTCGCGGCGGTCACCGACCTCGACGCGGACAGGCCCGTCTGAGCGTCACCAGGTCGCGGCGACGGATGCCTCGCGGCCGTCCTCGCGCTCGCTGCTGCGCGCGGTGAGCGCACGGGTGAACTCTCCGAGGGCGCGGCGGTAGGCGGCATCCGGATGCGTCTCGGCGATGCGCGCGAGACGCGGCACATCCATCGTGAGCATCAGTCGCACGCGGGCGTCGGCGGCGGCGTGCTGACCCGCGTCGTCGAGCACGGCCAGCCCCGCGGCCATCGCGTCGAGGCAGTCCCGCAGCACCCCGAGCGTGCTCTCGTGCTGGGTGATGGAGGTTCCGTCGGCCCGCTCGCGCCACTCCACGATCACGTCGGGAACCGTGTCGAATGCGCGGGCGAGCGTGTACATGCGCTGCGCGACCTGCTGGTCCTCGTAGAGGCGTCCCTCAGGAAAGCGCAGCCCGGTGCGTTGCCAGAAGTCGGCGCGGGACACTTTCGACCAGGCCACGATGTTGCCGGATGCCTCGGGGTGCTCCGCGAGCGTCACGCCGCGGCGGGCGGGCGCGGTCGCGGCGCTCACCCAGGGCTGCACGGGTCCGCTCGCATACCCGCCGCCGGGTTGCGGGCGCAGGCGCACGTAGGCGCCGATCGCGAGATCGCTGCCGGATTCCTCGAGCGTGCCGAGCATCGTCTCGAGGGCTGCGGGGGTGTAGCGGTCGTCGGAGTCGAGGAAGGCGACGTACGGCGTCGTGACGGCGTCGAGACCGGTGTTGCGCGCGGCGGCGAGGCCGCGCTGACGGTGGTGCGTGATCACCTCGAAGCGATGGTCGGATGCCGCGGCCGCCGCGTAGATCGCCCCGGTCGCATCGCTCGAGCCGTCGTCGACGAGCACCGCACGCCAGTCGTCTCGGGTCTGCGCACGCAGCGAGGCCAGCGCCTCATCGGCGTAGGCGGCGACGTCGAAACCGGGAACGATGACGGTCACCGCCGGGGAACTCACCCGGCCGATCCTACGGCGGCCACGGCGGAGGTGAGCGCGTTCGCGAGATATTGGGGGTCGATGTGACCGTGATGGTCGAACGTGAACCGCACGGAGGTCTGCGCGACGACCGGGTCGACCCCGAGGGCGAGCAGCACGTGCGAGGGCTCGTCGCTGCCCGCGGCGCATGCCGAGCCGCTCGAGGTGACGACGCCGCGGCGTTCGAGCTCGAGCAGCACTGCCTCGCCGCTCGTGCCGGCGAAGGTGAAGCTCGCGGTGCCGGGCAGTCGATGCACGGGGTCGCCGGTGAGGCGCGCCTGCGGCAGCCGCACGAGGGCGGCGGCGACGAACTCGTCGCGCAGCGCGGCGACGCGCGCGGCAGAGGCCTCGCGCTC
>MDSZ01051625.1_pt1 | contig 24876 bp, 22 predicted proteins | sample 811201 | NCBI WGS metagenome assembly MDSZ01 (sample SAMN05326647, study PRJNA326480) | marine metagenome | isolation source: seawater | place: Indian Ocean: North | collected 2010
ATTTTTTCTCTATTACATAAATGAGTCATAGCTCTTCTAACCATTTTATCCTTAAATATTGGATGCTCGTTGTTCCAACCTATGTAAGAATAATTAGGATAATAAAAAGATTGTTTATTATTATTATCATTAAATTTAGTAGAATTGGTCTGATTAAAAAATAATTCCGCTGGTAGAGATCGTATAATATCAATTTCCTGGGCTTTTAAGCCAGTTAATGCAGCATCATATTGCTTAACTGTTTTAAAAATTAATTTTTTCACGGAATTTAGATGATTTGTTTCTTTTTTATTCCAATATTGAGTATTTTTTTCTAAAACTACCCTGTCATCTGTACGCCATTCTTTAAACAAGTACGCACCAGAACCAACTGGATTTCTTGATACCTCATGACTATTAAAATATTGTGCAAATTTATAGGCAGGTTCATTTTCAAATGAATCTAAGTCTTGTTTTTCTTCTGATAGTTTATTTAATAAATTCTCTAAATCATCGAAAGAGTATTTATCCATAATTGACTCAGGATCATAAATATGTTTTGGTAATATATATATATTAGCTCCAATAAAAATATCATGCTTAAAATATACTTCACTACATCTAAATCGAACTTCATAAGGATTTCCATCTACTAATTCAGCATTGAAAATATCTTTATAATAATTCCTTGAAGGTGCTGCGTCAGTAAATGGATTTTTTATTGCTTTTAAAGAAAAAATTAAATCCTCACCAGTTAAGTTTTTACCATCAGAAAAAAATACATCTTCACGTAAAGAAAATGTATATGTGAGATTATCCTTAGAAATTTTTGGCATTGTCTTTGCGATCCATGGCTTAAATTCTAAAGTACTATTATCTTGCACGATAAGAGTTTCAAATAAATTCATTGCATATATGTAAGTACCACCCGCTCCTGTTGAAGTATATGGATTTAAACCATCATTATCACTTAGTTCATGTACAATTAGCCAATCACCATTATTTTCTTCAGGAGTCATCCCATCAATATTGATATTCCAATTACTCTTGTTGGAATCATTATCACAACTACTTGTTAATACCATTGATAAAAATAATATAAAAATACGCAAGTTATCTCCTAATAATTTAATATGTATAATGTTATTGGTGCAGTTATCAGCAACGAATCAAAACGATCTAAAAAGCCACCATGACCCTGTAAAAAATAACTAGAATCCTTAACTTTTGCAATACGTTTTAGCTTTGACTCAAACAAGTCTCCGAATTGGCTAAAACCACCAAAAATAAATCCAAACAAAACTGTCTTATTTAAAGAAAATTCGTAGCCTGGATAATTACTCAAATATAATATCAGCATAAAAATTAAAGCGAAAATTAGTCCACTTATTGATCCAACCCATGTCTTTTTAGGGCTTATATTTGGAGCAATTTTTTTTTCACCAAATTGTTTACCAAAAATATATGCCGCAGAATCACAGATCCAAACTGAGAAAAACATAGAAAAGGTAAGAATTAAACCAAATTCTACATTCATTCGAATTTCTACCAAGCTATGAAAAAAAAGTCCAATCCATACTGTGCTAAACATTGTGGTCGAAATCGTACTAATAGGCTCTTTAGTCTTTATTAAAACACAACCTACCATTGATAAAAATACAATTAGAAGCAGTACCTGTATAAAATCAATATTAAATATATCTACAGCTGATCCAGTTAATAAAATTAATGCAAAGTATGGGATAAAAATAATTTGGTCATATCCCATTTTTTTACAAATATTATTGAATTCATACATGGCAAAAAAACATATAACAGAGAAAAGAGCAACAAATAGATAATTTCCTAAGTAAATAGTACCAATTAAAATCGGTGTACCAAAAATATTAACAAATAATCTAGGTCTTTTTTTTTGATTATCTTTCATTTTATCCCAAAAAGTATTTTTAAAATTATATCTTTAATTTAAAAATTATTAGATACTAACCATTTGGTAAAAAAAGAAGGTTGGGCTATGTGCCAATAACTAATAATTAAATAGGATATAACTTAACTATTATTGAAAATAATTGCTAAAAACTATTTTATAGCCAATCAAATTATATTACAGAAAAATATATTTCATATACGCAAATTATTAATTTTTGTCATGTTACCAATTTATCAAAAATTAATTAATTTATAATTTAAGTACTTTTCTCTTACAATGATAAAATGATAAAACCCATAATTATTTTTTTTGATCATTGGCTTCATATTTTTCTAATTTAAATTGTTAATTTAAGACAAATTTAATGTTTTTATTAACAACTGAATGTTTTATTTACCGTGATCAAATATTAGAATTTAAAATTCCAAATTTAATTAAAATATTCAACAAAAGTATTTTATATCGAAAACACTATGACTAAATTTAATTATCTTTTATTTGCAACTTACTTATTTTACAGGAAAAATAAGATCAAATACTCCTTTTTAATATTTATGATTTCTTTTACGCTTACTAATATTCCTCATAGTAGAATAATTGCCGAGTGGGAACCAGTAATTGGAACTATGGTTAGATGGCCTCTTGCAATACCAGCAAGACTCGCTTTTGAACTCAGTGAAGAAGAAATACTGTATGTGCTTGTTGAAAATTTTGAACAACAAAATCAAGCAATAGATTATTTTAACAATAATAATATAAGTCTTGAAAATATACATTTCATTTTCACACAAACATATAGTCATTGGACAAGAGATTATGGTCCACAGTTTTTGATTAGTGATACTTCTTGGCACATAATAAATCAGGAGTTTAATGGTTATTTGGAATTAAACGGATGCGGTAATGAATGCAATGAAAATATGTTATTGTATGATTGCAATAATAATTCATTTTGCAATGACCAACCAAATTATCAGACAGAAGGTTATGACTGCTACGTAAATAATGAGTTTTGTCAAGATTTTAATGGTGATGGTCAGATTCTAGATTGGATTGGTGATAGCTACTGTGATGACGGAACTTGGGGGTTAAATTTTCAATGCGACGAGTATAGTTATGATTGTGGTGATTGCGAGACATTTATCGAAGATTCAAATGGATATTGTGATGATAATATTCAATATATGGATGCTAATTACTTAACAAGAGGTGCTAAAAGTCAAATTAGAGGATGGGATGAGGATGATAATACAAATATTGATTTTGCCATTAACATGAATATGGATATACTTAATATTCCTATCTTTTTAGCAGGTGGTAATTTCATGACAGATGGATATGGTACAGGTTTTTCAACAGAAATAATCTTAAATGAAAATAATTTAGAGGAAGATTCATTCAAAAATATTATTCAGGAGTATTTAAACATTAGTGATTATCATATTTTTGATAATCCTAATATATCTAGTATTCAGCATATTGATTGCATTGCAAAATTAGTTAATGAAGAAACCATGATAATTAAAAAGGTACATAATTCAAATCCAGAGTATCAGTGTATTGAAAATTTTGTTGAAAGTGTCTCTCAATTGAATACTTTCTACAATAGACCTTATAAAATATTTAGAATTTTTTGCCCAGAAATATTGAGTGCTTCTTGGGAAATTAACCCTGTCGCAGCATATACAAATTCACTCATTTTAAATGATAAAGTTTTTATTCCACAATATGGAATCTTAGAAGATCAGTCTGCAATAAATACCTATGAAAATGCAATGCCAGGATACGAGATTATTGGTATTGAAGAAGACATAAATTTTCCATGGTATTCCGAAGATGCTCTTCATTGTAGGACCATAGGTATACACGATAGAAATATAATACACATTTCACATAAAGCAGTCCGAACAGAAGAAGTTATAAATAATAATATTGAAATTGAAATTGAAATTAAGGACTATCATTCAATCTCTACTTCACCTTATGTAATATCAGTATATTGGAAATATGCTAATGAAACTGAATTCAATAATAGTTTTGAACTAGATCAAGTTAATAATAATATTTTTATTGGTAGATTCCAAAATTTAAATTTCAATAATGAGATTAATTATTTTATTTCATTGGAAAATAACATAAATGAAATTTATAATCATCCAATCACAGGTTGGCACACATTCCAAATAAATAATAATTATGATTTAAATAATGATGATTACATAAATGTTCAAGATATTTTATATCTTGTAAATTTAATACTCTCTAATGAGTTCACATTAATTGCTGATTTAAATAATGATAATCAGCTGAATATTATTGACATTATGTTATTAATTGATGAAATTTTAAACTAAGCTCAATATAAGTTGAAATATAATAAGTATAAATTTCAAATATATATTATTTGGGCTACAATATTTTTAGATTTAATGGGTATTACATTAATTATACCCTTTATTAACGAATTGGTAGAACAACTTGGTGGTGATGAGAGACACGCTGGATTATTATTAGCAAGCTATGCATTAATGCAATTTATATTTGCACCGATTTTAGGAAAAATTAGTGATAAATATGGACGTCGACCTGTATTATTGTTTGGTATGTTAGGAGCTTCAATAGCATTTTTGATTTTTAGTTTTGCTAATCAATTATGGCTCTTATTTGTTTCTAGAATGTTTGCTGGTATTTCAAATGCAAATATCTCTGTCGCCCAAGCATATATAGCAGATATAACAAATCCTAAGGAACGTACGGTAAAAATGGGTATAATCCAGGCTGCATTTAGCTTAGGATTTATTATCGGATTCCCAATAGGGGGTATATTATCTGAACAATTTTCAATATCAACGCCATCGATATTGGCATCTTCGTTATCAATGATTAATGCTATTTTTGCATATTTCCTTTTGCCAGAATCATTAAATCAGAAAAATAGAAAAATGGAAAGTATTGTTTTAAATCCATTAAGCATCATAGAAAGCTCAATTTTAAATATTAAAAATTATTATCAAAATCAAAAGTTCAAATCAATACTTATTATTTTTTTTTTATATTCATTCGCATTTAGTATTTTGCATGTAACATTTGTTGAATTTAACCGAGAATATTTAAAAATGAATTCTCAAAAAATAGGGTTTATTTTTATGTATATCGGTATTATTGGATTTTTGATACAAATGTTTTTTATAAAAAGTTTGATCAAAATTTTTAATGAAGAAAATGTAATGATCATAGGTTTTTCATTGATGGCATTTGGTTTGGTTTTAACGCCTTTTGTTGACCACATGAATTGGCTATTTTTGACTACTTTCTTTGTTTCAAGTGGAAACAGTCTCATAGCACCAACAGCGACATCATTGATATCTCAAAAAGCAACTAAATCTGAACAAGGACTTATTTTGGGTATTACACAAAGCTTAGGAAGTTTAGGTAGAATTTTCGGTCCACCATTCGGAGGTTTAACTTATTATACCATACATATGATGTTTCCATTCATTTCTGCAGCTATTGTTCTAATTGGATCAATAATATTTTATCAGTTTATGAAATGTAAATAATAAATTATCATAGACTATATTAAATCTTTTAAAAAAATACTAAACTCACAAATATGAATACTGGAACCAAAAAACATACTGACCATATCATATAGCCAAAAAAACTAGGCATTTCAATATTATTTTCTTCAGCAATAGCTTTTACCATAAAATTTGGCGCATTACCTATATAAGTCATCGCTCCTAAAAATACTGCTCCCATTGAAATTGCTAATAATGTTTGATATAGAGATGTCATTAATATTTGAGCATCTCCTCCTGCAGTGTTGAAAAATACAAGGTATGTCGGAGCATTATCTAAGAAGCTTGATAAAATACCAGTCAACCAAAAATACATCATATTTATTGGTTGACCATCCTCATTAGTGACAGCGTTTATAACAAAGGATAATGCACCATCTTTACCTGCCTTTAAAATTGCAATTGCAGGAATGATAGTAATGAAAATCCCTGAAAATAATTTTGCAACTTCTTGTATTGGAAACCACGTGAATCCGTTTGTCTCTCTTATTGATAAAGAAGTCATTTTCCAACTAATTCCAGCTATAAATAATAATAAAATATCTCTAGTAATATTTTGATATTGTACGTGTACACCGTATATATCTAAATATTTATTTGGCACCCAAAAACCAGAGATCAAAACACTTCCGACCACACCAATCAAAAGAAAAAAATTAAATGCTCCATGGATAGATAATTTTTCACCATTTTTTGCTGGCTTAGAATTTTTTTCTTTATTAAAATAAAAAGTATCTAAAAAATAAAATATAGTTAACAAAATAATCGATACGATTATTAGTGGTAATAGCATTGCTTTTGTCGTCCAAAAAAAGCTAACTCCCTGTAAAAAACCTAAAAATAATGGTGGATCTCCTAAAGGAGTTAATGAGCCTCCGATATTTGCCACTAAAAAAATAAAAAATATAATTACATGAACTTTATTTTTTCTCCACTGATTAGCTCTAATTAATGGTCTAATTAAAAGCATAGCAGCTCCTGTTGTTCCCATCCAAGAAGCCAAAAAAGTACCAATAAGTAATATTCCCGTATTTAAAATTGGAGTACCTACTAAAGAACCTTTAAGACAAACTCCTCCAGCAACAGTATACAATGATAGTAATAAAATAATGAAAGGAAAATATTCTAATAGCATTACATGCAAGAATTCATATAATGCCAATTCATAACCCATCGAAGCAGCAAAAGGTATTATAAATAATGTGGCCCAGAAAGCAGATATTTTACCAAAATTATGATGCCAAAAATCGTTTGCAATTAATGGGATAATTGCGATTGAAAGTAATATACCAACGAAGGGAATTATACTAAATAGTGGTAATTCTTGGCCATTTACTCCATGATTATGACCTCCTCCTGCAAATGCAACACCTATTAAAAATAATAAAATTAATATTTTTCTACTTATCATTGTATCCTTTAATGACTTTTTAATTTTTTTAAAAATAAACTGAATATTAATATTGTTAAATTATGTTAAATTTAAGTATAAATATGATAACTATATTAATAACATTTATTGTGCTTTCTATAGCATTATTAGCAATGGCGATCGGTATTATCTTCAGTAATAAGGAACTTAAGGGATCGTGCGGTGGAGAAAAACTTGAATGCACATGTAATTCAATTGAAAAAAGATTATGTAAAATAAAGGTTAATGCTTCTAATCTTTTATAATTTTTTTAATTCCTGAAGATTTTATTAATCTGTAATCATCCATATTTCCAGTAATAAAAATTGCTTCAATATTTTTATGATTTTCCACAAATCTCAGTCCTTGCGTAGTTCCCATAACCATCAAAGCAGTGGCATATGCATCTGCATCTAAACAATTATTAGTAATAACTGTTACACTCCTTAAATTATTTTTAATTGGATAACCAGTTCTTGGATTTATCATATGTGAATATAATTGACCATCCATTTCAAAAAAATTTCTATAATTTCCACTAGTAGCCATTGCTTTATTTTCAAGTTTTATTATTTCTAATATATTTTCAGAAGAATAATCACTAAATGGATTTTGTAATCCAATTTTCCAAGTTTTACCAAAATTTTTGCCATTACAAACTACCTCACCTCCTATTTCGACCATGAAATTTTCTATATTTTTACCTTTCAAAAATTGAGATAATCGGTCTACACCATAGCCTTTAGCAATAGCACTAAAATCTATTTCTACTAATTTATTTAATTTAATTAATTCAAAATTATTCAAAATTACTTCAGTGTAAGAGGAGTTTTTAATAATATTTTGAATAACAGAATCGACAGGTATCAAATTTACTTTTCCCTGATTACCAAAACCCCACAGGTTAACAAGAGGCTGAACTGATGGATCAAAAGCTCCATCTGTTTCATCATATATTTCTTTACTACGATTAAATAAATCTATAAATTGTTGAGATATTACTAGCTTTTTGTCTGCTTTATTAAATCTAGATATTTCACTACTATCAATGTATGTTGAGAACATCATGTTAATATCTAATAGTAAAGAGTCAATTTTATATTTTAAAATCTTAACCTCATTACTTTTTATTGACTTTGATATTTTGATATTATAAGTTGTACCCATCGTATCACCTGAAAGAATGACTAAATTGGTATCAGAACAAGAATAAAATATACAAAAAACAAAAAAGATCAATTTAAATAATTGATCTTTTTTATTTCTATAATAATTTATCTTAATATTTATCCTCCAAAATCGTCATAATCTATCATTTCTTTTTCTACACCTAGGCTATCAAGCATTTTACTACAAGCATCTAGCATCATTGGAGGACCGCAAATATAATATTCAATTTCAGTTGGATCTTCATGTTTATCCAAATAACTATCATGGAGAACTTGATGTATGAAACCTTTGTGGCTATCCCAATTATCTTCTGGAAGAGGATCTGAAAGTGCGACATTATACGAAAAATTTGGAAAATTATTTTCAATATCCTTGAACTCTTCATCGTAAAACATTTCACGTTTGGATCTGGCTCCATACCAATAAGAAACTTTTCTACCAGTTTTCAATGTATGAAATAAATGAAATATATGTGATCTCATTGGTGCCATACCCGCACCTCCTCCGATATATACCATTTCTCTTTCGGTGTCTTTAATGAAAAAATCACCATATGGTCCCGAAACAACTGCATTATCTCCAGGTTTCAAATTGTAAATATAAGAAGAAGCCACTCCAGGAGGAGCATCCCATTTTTGTGGTGGTGGATGTGCTATTCTTACATTTAACATAATGATATTACCTTCAGCTGGATGGTTAGCCATTGAATAAGCCCTAAAAACACCATCTTCCTCATTTTTAGCGACAAGATCCCACATTTTAAATTTATCCCAGTCACCGCGATATTCATTTTCAATATCAAATTCTGAATATCCATGTTTATATTTTGGAATATCGATTTGAATGTAACCACCAGAATCAAAATTTATATTTTCACCTGGAGGTAATTCTAAAACTAATTCTTTAATGAAAGTAGCAACGCTATTATTTGACTTAACCTTACAATTCCATTTTTTTATGCTAAATATTTCATCAGGTATTTTTATTTTCATATCTTCTTTTATTTTTACCTGACACCCTAATCTCCAATTTTCTTTAGCTTGAGAAGGAGATATATGTGTTTTTTCAGTAGCTAATATTTGTCCGCCACCCTCAAAAACTTGACATTTACACATCGCACACGTTCCGCCACCACCACAAGCTGAGGGTATAAATATTGAATTCGAAGATAAAGCTGAAAGCAATGTATTTCCTGGTTTTACTTTAATTTTTTTATCAAGATCATCATTGATAATGATATCAACATCACCCTGCGGAACTAATTTTTTTTCTGCTAATGTCAAAATAGTTACTAAAATTAAAGTAATAATTACAAATATTGAAACTGCGCTAATTAATGGTAAATACAAAGTGATTCCTTATAAATTTATACCTGATAATGATAAATATGCCATTGATATTAAACCTGTTAATATCATAGTAATGCCAATTCCTCTTAAACCTTGGGGAACATTTGAATATTTCAATCTAAACCTTATCGCTGCCATTGAAATAATTGCTACTCCCCATCCTATACCTGAGCTAATTCCAAAAACAAATGATTCACTCAGCGTGTAACCCCTCTCTCCCATAAAAAGTGAGGATCCTAGTATTGCACAATTTACTGCTATCAATGGCAAAAATATGCCCAATTCATTATATAGCTTTGGGCTAAATTTATCTAAAATCATTTCAACTAACTGAACCATTGCAGCAATAGTAGCAATAAATGTAATGTATGTAAGAAAGTTTAAATTTATTTCTTCGATTCCAACAATATTTGTCCACTTCAATGCACCAGAATCTAATAAATAATTTTTTATAAACCAGTTAGCAGGAACTGTAATTCCACTAATGAAAATAACTGCAAAAGTTAAACCTATTGCTGTTTCGACCTTTTTTGATACTGCCAAATAGGTGCACATTCCAAGAAAATATGCCAATAAAATATTTTCAACGAAAATCGCTTTTATTGATAAACTTAAATAATGTTCTAATAATTCCATTTAATCACCTAAATCATTTGTTAATGTTTTTTGAACCCAGGCTATCAAACCTAACATGATAAAAGCACCTGGTGCTAATAACATCAATCCATTATTTACGTAACCTGAAGAATAAATTGACTCAGGTATTATATTTACTCCGAGCAAACTTCCACTTCCTAATATTTCTCTAAAAACTGATACTAAAATTAAAATCAAACTATATCCAAATGCATTACCGACCCCATCTTTGAATGAATCAACTGGATTACTTTGCATCGCAAAAGCTTCAGCCCTACCCATAACAATACAATTTGTTATTATTAAACCAACAAAGACAGATAGTTGCTTACTAATATCATACATATATGCTTTTAATACTTCATCAATTAAAACAACAAGGGAAGCAATCACAGTCAATTGTACGATTATTCTTACTTTTGAGGGTATCATTGTCCTCAAAAAAGATATAATTACATTAGAACTAGCTAATACAAATGTTAGAGCAATAGACATGACTAAAGCAGTTTCAACTTTTACTGTTACAGCTAAAGCTGAGCAAATACCCAAAATTTGTTTTGTTATAGGATTATTATTAATGAGTGGATCTGAGAATATATTTTTTTTCATACTCGTCACCCTTATATTTTACTAAAAGTATTTTGTTTATCAATAAATGGTAAATATCTAGTTAAATCTGATTTCAAGAAAGACGTTAATCCATTTCCAGTGATTGTCGCACCACTCATCCCATCAACTTCATGATTAATATTTTGAGTATTAGCAATTCCTTTAGCTACCTTAATTGAAACTAGATTTTTACTCTCATCAAATATTTTTTTATTGATAAACTGATCTTGAAACCATTTTTTTTCTATTTCTCCGCCCAGACCAGGAGTTTCACCATGTTTATAAAATGTAATACCTTTAACAGTATTTAAATCATCAGATATTGCAAAATATCCATATAAAGTAGACCATAATCCTTTACCAGATATCGGTAAAATATATGCATTGACCTTACCATTAATTTTGTATTCAAATAAAGGTAAGTATTCTTTTTGAATGGTATCCTCACTCATGATTTTATCATTATTGTAATATGTTATTTGTCCTGTAGATTTATTTTCATCAATAGATAGATTCTCATAGGGAATTTCTGTTAAATCACCCTCAGTAGTTATCACTTTTTCAGTTATAAAACTTTGATATTTCTTTATTACTGCATCGGAATTCAACGAAGAAACGTCTATACCAGCACATTTAAGTACATTTTTTTTTCTATCAACTTCAATATTAACTTCCTGTCTATTTTTTAGTGTTGTCGAGGTTAAGGATAATAGTAAAGCTGAGAATATTGATATTATTAAAACAAATTTAAAAGTCTGTAAATCAGAGTGCAACTCTGGTCCTCCTTTGCTTAATATTTTTTTGAATTACAAAGTAATCAATTAATGGTGCAAATGCATTTGCAAATAAAATTGCTAGCATAATACCTTCCGGATATGCGGGATTGATAGATCTAATTATAACAGTCAAAAACCCAATAAGAAATCCGTAATAATATCTACCTTTATTCGTATGAGTTGAAGTTACTGGTTCAGTAGCCATAAAAACCGTTCCAAATGCGAATCCACCCATTACTAAATGATAATGCGGAGGTAAATATAACATCGGATTTGAACTGTATACAGCAATTTGATTTGTTAACAAAGATGTAAAAACTAATCCAATTACTGCACTTAACATAATTCTCCAATTTGCTATTCGGGTAATTAAAAGAAATAAAGCGCCAATCATACAAGCAATAGTTGAAGTTTCAGCAATTGATCCAGGAATAAAACCAAAAAACATATTTGTTAATGTATAATTTGATTTCTCTAATAAATCTAATCCAGATACGCCCTGTTTTGATGAAGCAACTAATAGTGGAGTTGCTGCAGAGACTCCATCTACTCCTTTAAAAAACATATCAGACCAAACGTAATCGTTTTTAACCGTCCAGACCGTATCACCTGAAATTTTTGTTGGATAAGCAAAGTATATGAACGCTCTGGCAACTAACGCTGGGTTAAATATATTATATCCTGTACCTCCAAAAATTTCTTTTCCGATTATAACTCCAAAAACTGTAGCGATAGCAACCATCCATAATGGTATTGCTGGTGGCATGGTTACAGCTATTAACATTCCAGTAACGAGGAATCCCTCGTTTACTTCATGTTTTCTTATGATTGCAAATAAGACTTCACATATACCACCTACGGTATATGATACTGCAATTATTGGTAATACAATTACTAGACCATTATAAAATTTATCTAAAAATGTTCCATCATTATCTTGCTGATATCCAACATTAAAAATACCAAAGATTATTGCAGGCATCATGGCCAAAACAACAAATATCATAGACCGCTTTAAATCAATGGCATCACGTATATGCGGACCATCATTGGTTACAGAGTCAGGAGTGTATAAAAAAGTGTCTAGGGCTTCATATAAAGGATAAAACCTTTCAAGTTTGCCATTTTTTTCAAATAATGGTTTTATATCATCAAGTTTTCTTCTAAGCATTTTTGTTAACCTTCTTGTTCAATAAACTTAAGACCATCGCGAATAATTTCATGAACTGGGATTTTTGATTGACAAACAAATGAACATAAAGTAAAATCTTCTTCATCACATTCATAAATACCTAAGTCTTCCATTTCTTCAATATCTTTTGCCAAAATACTCCTAACAAGATAATTTGGATAAATATTCATTGGTAGTACCCGCTCCCAAGTTCCCAATGGTACAATTGCTCTTAAATCACCATTATTTAATGTGTTTAATGACCATTCTTTCTTTGGAAATAACCTTGATATATAAGTGTTAGAAACTGTGTACTTATTTTTTCCTGGTTTCAACCAACCAATAAATTCTCTTTCACCTCCTTCAGGAATCGACGAAATTTGACTGTTATAAAATCCTAATCCGTCAGATAAGTTTACCTTTTTCCCTGTGAGGACATCACCTGATATATATCTATATGTACCATCATTTAAATTATTTTCTAAAACAGTAGATAGAGTCATGCCCCTCCTAACCTTAGCATAAGACGGATTCTTAACACCTTCTCCAGATATAGATATGTATTTTATAGTTGAGTATTTACCATTTATCAATTGTTTCCCGATTGCCATCACATCCTGAAAATCCACATACCACACAACCTCTCCTACATTAATTGGATCGATATGATGAATTTGAATACCAACATTTCCACTTGGGTGAGGACCACTAAATTGATGAATTTGGACATGCTTTAAATTTTCAAAAACAGAATTTTTTTTCTTTCCATCAACAGAAATATTTACGTTACCTTTCGTTAGAACATTCAATGCATTCAAACCCTCTTGAAGTCCATTACTTTTAGAGTTAAAAATGCACTCATAATCGATTGCATGAGGTGCTGAATTAAAAGCTGAAATAAAAATCGCCTTAGGTTCATCATCAGGATTAGCTATTTTTGAAAAAGGTCGCTGTCTTATATATGTCCAGCAGCCTGTTCGTTTTAGAATTTCAATTAATTTGGACTTATCTAGACTTAGTATTTCCTCGCTAGAAAATGATTCAGATTGCTCAAATTCTTCATCTTTACCAGAAGTATCTACACAAATTTCTTCAACAACTCTTCTATCACCTAATTTAATTGATTGCACAGTACCGGTACCAGGTGATACAAAATTTACGCCATCAAGGACTTTATCATAAAAAAGCGTAGATCCTGTTTTTACAGATTCACCCTCTTTGACAAGAACCTTAGGCTTAATACCTTTTATATCTACTGGATGAATTTTTAAAATTGAAACTTTATCAATAGTTTTTACATCCATAACAGGACTACCAGTTAATGGAATATCAATTCCTTTTTTAAGTTTAAAATTTGCCATTAAAATTGATTTCTTCTACTTTTTCTATTAATATATCTTTTTTTGCCCTCATCGTATCTTCTTATTTCGTCCTTTGTTTCTGGTTTTACGGGATCAACATTTTTTGGTTTTTTATTTTGATCTAGTGAGACAAATGTCAAATAAGCAGATGCAGTATGTTTTTTATTACCAGTAATCGTATTTTCTGATTCTATTCTTACTCCAACCTCCATAGAAGTTTTACCTGTAAAATTAACAGAAGATTTCAAACAAATTATTTCACCCATTTTTGCAGGGGCTAAAAAGTCCAACTGATCCACAGACGCAGTTGCAACAGGCGTTCTGGCATGTTTATAAGCTGACATCGCTGCACATATATCCATATAATGCATAACCTTACCTCCTAAGATATTACCGAGCATATTCGTATCATTTGGCAACACAAGTTCGTGCATGACTACTTGAGAAGCAGTAACTTTTTTCATCAAAAACTAAAAAGTAATATTTTGATATATGAAATCATGCAATATTCCCCACTTCAAACCAAATAAAATAGTAGGTATACTACAGATAATTATTATTACACCAATTGCAGGATGAGGATTAATCTTTGTTTTATCATCTGGTTCGTCCAACCACATTGAACGAGCAATACTGAAATAATAAAATAATGAAATAACACTGTTTAAAATACCAACAACTGCCAACCAATAGAATGAATCTGATTCAATTAATGCTGCAAACAAATACACCTTACCTATAAATCCTGCCGTGGGCGGTAAGCCTGTGAGAGATACCAACAATATAACCATAATTGAAGACATTAATGGAGACCTGTAGCCTAATCCTTTATATTCTTCCACAGTGTTTACATTTAACTTATTGGATATAAATATTGCAAAAAAGAAAGCACCTAAATTCATAAATAGATATATGGCCAAATAAAATAATATTGCATTTACAGCACTAACACTTAAAATTGAGGCACTCATTAGCATATATCCAGCATGAGCAATACTTGAATATGCAAGTATTCTCTTCACATTATTCTGCTGTATTGCAAGGGCATTACCAATGGTCATTGTTCCAGCTGCAAGTATACCGATTAAAAATGGCCAATCAACGTTCATAATAGTAGTATTTGAAGCAATATCGCCAGTTTCTGAAAATAACGAATAAAAGACCCTTAAGAATAAACCGATACCTGCAGCCTTTGGTGCGATAGAAAAGAAAGCAGTAACGGGAGTTGGAGAGCCTTCATAAACATCTGGTGTCCAATAGTGAAATGGTACCATTGATATTTTATATCCAATCCCTGATAACAACATTAAAATGGCTACGTATATCATAAAATTATCATCAGATAAAACATTCAAGCTTTCGTGAATAGCAATAATATCTGTTGAACCAGATATACCATACAGCCAGCTCATTCCGTAAAGCATGATACCCGAAGCAAATGATCCAAATATAACATATTTTAATGATGCTTCATTCGATGTTTTGTCTCCTCTTTTCATCCCTGCAAGTACATAGGATGCAAGTGATGCTGTTTCAATTCCAACGTAAATCATTATTAGGTTTGTTGATGAAACCATTAACATTAGACCAAGTAATACAGTCATTAGCAGCGTGTAATACTCAGGCATTCCTACATCGTTTAATTCTTTTGTATAATTTGAAACAATAATTACGAAAAACACTGCAAATACAAATATCAATTTAAAAAAATGAGAAAATGGATCTACAACAAATAGATTTAGAAATATTTTTTCATTTATTCCAAATGAACTTAATAGTAAACCTGCAACAGCTAAGGTACCAATGGCATTAACAATAAAAATTAATTTTCTAGTACTTTTTGTAAAATCAAAACATATTGTTAATAAAATTAGTATTACAACTAACAATTCAGGTAAAAAATAACTCAGGCTTTCGATATTGCTCAATTTTAGATTCCCGCTATTTCAGCAGATTGAATAATTTCAATCAAATTTGATAGTGTAGGCTCAATAATTTCAATTAAAGGAGCAGGATAAACACCCAATAACAAAACTAATATTGCTATAGGTACAACACAAAGTAATTCTCTTGCATTAATATCAGTAAAATCTTTGTATTTCTCATTTAATTTTCCTAAAAATACAAATTGATATGCTCTGAGAAAATAAATGGCATTCAATAATATTCCTAAAGTTCCAACAATAGTTAATATTCTAATAATGCTCTTTTCTCCAGTAAAGGTAGTGCTTACACTAAATCCCCCTATGAAACAAAGTGCTTCCGATATAAATCCAGACATTGAAGGTAACCCTAATCCTGCAAAAAATGCCATAGCCATAAATGCTGTAAAAACTGGCATCTGAGAGCCCAAACCACCAAATCCTTTTTTACCCGCTAATTCTGGATCTTTATAATCTTTAGGGTAAAAAATATACCTATGGTGTGCTTTATCATAAACAACACCAACTAATAAAAATAACATTGCAGTAATAGTCCCATGATTAAACATTTGCATTGCAGCTCCATTCAAACCAGCTTCCGCGCCTTCGATTGAACCAGAAATCACTGCTGCCATACCTAATATGACATATCCCATATGAGATACAGAAGAATACGCAACCATTTTCTTTAAATCAATTTGAGCAATTGCATTTGCAGCCCCCCATATAATATTAATTACGCCGAGTACTGCTAAGATAGTTGCAAAATTATACACTTCACCTGGAAGTAATGGATAGCTGATTCTCAGCAATCCATATGTTCCCATTTTCAACAGGACACCAGCAAGGATTACTGAAATTGCTGTTGGTGCCTCGACATGAGCAAGCGGTAACCATGTGTGGAAAGGAAATACGGGTACTTTAATGGCAAATCCAATAAATAACCCAAGCCATATTAAATACTTCATTGGCATGCCCCATAAAGTAGCATCTATAGTTCTAGCTGTCTCTATTAATGTTATAAGATTGAAAGTATGTGGGTCTGAATAGAAATAAAGTGCCAACATAGCGAGAAGCATAAACACTGAACCAAAAAGGGTATATAAGAAAAACTTAATTGCAGCATATTGTCTTTGTGGACCACCCCATATTCCAATTAAAAAATACATTGGTAGCAACATTACTTCCCAAAATACATAAAACAAGAAAAAGTCTAAAGATAAAAAGACTCCCATCATTCCTGCGTCTAATAAAAGAAATAATGAAAAATAACCAAATGGAGATTTTGTGATATTCCAACTAGAAATAACACAAATAAATGATAAAAATGCTGTCAATAAAACCATTGGCATACTTAATCCATCAACACCAATATAATATTGAATATTAAATTGAGGTATCCATTCTTTTTGCACTGTAAACTGTGAAGACAAAACGGTATCAGTTGGATTGTAATTTATATACAACCAAATACTTAAAATAAGTTGTAATCCTGTTGTAAAAACAGCAATCCACTTAAAACCATCTGGATTATTTCTTCCACCAAATTGTGCAAAGAGAAGCATTGATATTGCACCTAATACAGGAATAAAAATAAGTAATGAGAGTATGCTTTCGTTCATAATTATCTCTAAAATGCCTTAAATATAATAAAAATCGTAACAAAACCGAGGACGCCTCCTAATAAATAATTTTGAATTATCCCTGTTTGAGTTACTTTTAAACCTTGTCCTAATTTATTGGTGAATTTTCCAAATCCATCAATAACTTTCTGGTCTAACCAGTTGTAGTCAGTATAACCAGCTCCATCTGAAATTTTCAGTGTTAACCATCCCCAAAAATCTACAAATTTTTGATCGTAAAGATCCCAATCAATCCATGAAAATACATTACAAAAGAATAAGAAAGGTCGATACAGCAATGCGTCGTATATCTCATCAATGTAAAATTTATTGTATGATAAATTATACAAACCTATATAGTTAAACCTCTTTGATAGTTTTTCCACATTTATAAATTTAAAGAAATAAAAGATAGTTGCTGTAGCTATTCCAATCGATGCCACTGTTAATGAAATTATCATAGCTTGGGTATGTGCATGATGTATACCGTCTCGAACTGCATTCATATCTAGGCCCACAACATTTTTTCCATACGGAATGAATTTATAAAACCAACCTGCATAATTAAATGGGTTTAATTTAAAGGTAAAAGAAAAAGCAAAGCTTAATACTGCTAAAACAACTAAGGGAATAGACATTACGAGTGGCGACTCATGTATATGATCATGCACCTCTTTTCGGGAAGGCTGACCATGAAAAGTTAAATAAATTAATCTGAACATATAAAAAGCAGTAATAATTGCTGCACCAAATCCTGCTATGGGAAATATGATTGTCCAACCATGATATTCATGATAATATGATAATGTCCCCGCTAAAATTGCATCTTTGGACAGGAAACCTGAAAAAATAGGAACACCTGCTATTGCAAGCGTTGATATTAACATAGTATAGTAAGTAATGGGCATTTTAGTCCTAAGACCACCCATATTAAACATATCCTGTGGATCAGTTTTGTGATCATGTAAATGATGTAAAGAATGATGCATTGCATGAATCACAGAGCCACTGCATAAAAACAGACATGCTTTGAACATTGCATGGGTAGTTAAATGAAAAAAGCCTGCCTTATAAGCTCCGACACCAAGAGCCATCACCATATATCCAAGCTGACTAACGGTTGAATAGGCTAAAACTTTCTTAATATCTCTCTGAGTAATTGCTATTATTGCAGCCATCATAGCTGTTATTGCACCAATAATTGCAACTACCTGCAAGGCCTCAGGAGTCATAAATGGAAATATTCTAACAGTCATGTATACACCAGCAGCTACCATTGTAGCTGCATGGATTAAAGCGCTGACAGGAGTAGGTCCCTCCATAGCATCTGGCAACCATATATGTAGAGGAAACTGAGCAGACTTACCTATAGCTCCGCAGAAAATTAATAAACCAGCTATAGTTATAATATTAAGATCGGTTGCAGTAAATGTATTAAAATTATTTTGCAGCAGTGATGTAATTGAGTCAAATCCAATGGAGGGCTGACCTAATCCCGCAGTGAAAAAGAAAAGTGTCATTATTCCTAAAAACATTCCAATATCGCCAACTCTATTTGTTAAAAATGCTTTTTTACTTGCATTGGCTGCAGAATCTTTTTCAAACCAAAATCCAATCAATAAATAGGAACTTAAACCAACTAATTCCCAAAAAATATACATCATGATTAAATTATCAGCAAGTACGATTCCATTCATTGAAAATGTAAAAAGACCTAGAAAGCCAAAGTATCTTGTATACCTAGGATCATCTTTCATGTATTCAGTAGAATATAGGTGAACTAGAAAAGATACTAAAGAAACTACAACCAACATAATTGCTGAGAGCTGGTCTAGTTTGAATCCATGGTAAATCTCTAAATTACCCAAGTCTATCCATTTAAATTTAGAATTAGAATTTGCATCTAAAGAGCCTGAGGAAAATGTTAACAGGTTACCAATTGCAATACAGAGGGTTGTAAAGATAAATGTAAGAGACAGCCAATGAGCATTTCTTCCTATTTTTTTACCAAATGATATCTGGAATATGAATGAAAGAAGTGGAAGTATTAAAAATAATATAATTAGGCTAGCAATCATTTTATCCCTTTAAGATATCAGCTTCGTCAACATCAACTGTATTAAGATTTTTGTATAAATTAATTATAATAGCGAGCGCAATAGCGGCTTCAGCAGCAGCTAAAACTATCACAAATATACTAAATACCTGCCCTTCAAGTCTTTCCATACCACTAAAACGGTTAAATGCCACAAAATTTAAGTTGGCAGAGTTTAAAATCAGCTCTATACCCATCAAAATTGCAACGGCATTTCGGCGGGTCATAACACCATATATTCCTAATGAAAATAAGATAGCGCTAATTATTAAATATGTAGATAAACTATCCATCATGCATCTTTTCTCGACAAGTATGCTGCCCCAATTAACGCAGCTAGTAATAAAACAGAAACCAACTCAAAAGGTAAAACAAAATCGTTCATTAAAAGGAATCCTATATCTCGGATAGTTTCATCACGTGTAGTCAGCTCTCCTATTTTCCATTCAGTTCTCATAACAACACTGAGCAAAATACTTAATATAAAAACTGTTCCAAAAAATGCAAAAAACTGATTTCTACTTGATGAACCAACCTCAGGATCGTCAATTTTATTCGTAACCATAACGCCAAAAATTATTAATACTAATATACCACCAACATATATTATGACTTGAGCAGCGGCAATAAAATCTGCAAAAAGAAATATATAGTATCCTGCTACACCAAACAAAGTGAAGAGTAAGGCTACTGCAGATCGTACTAAATTTTTTGAAGTAACTACAAAAAAAGCAGAAATAATTGTCATAAGAGTCAATACTATAAATGCAATCTCGCCCATTTAGCCCTTTAACTTGTTAACTATTTCAGTGTTAGGATCTGATGAGAGTCCAGCTTCAGACAATGCAGCCTCTATTTTGGAAACATATCCATCAGCATCTAGTTTTTCTCTCTTAGCAGACATAAATGCTTTTTTAGCTACACCTCTTGCCATTTTATCTTCCAAATCACTCAAAATTTTAATGTCAAGATTTGGTTTGGATACCGCTATTTTTTCTTCTTTTGTCGTAGGTACCACTTTTTCAGATACTTGATTCTCTAGGAGCTTTTTAATTAATTCAGAATTGGCATCTGATGAAAGTCCAGCTTCGGACAGTGCAGCCTCTATTTTATCAAGGCTAGACTTCGGCAAAGTTTGTGCTTCATCAATACTTTTAACTGTGGCAACCGAAGTAGTATTTCCTAGTAGCTTTTTTACTATTTTAGAATTAGCATCTGATGAAAGTCCAGCCTCAATCAGTGCAGCCTCTATTTTTGAGACATATCCATCAGCATCTAATTTTTCCCTCTTTGCAGACATAAATGCTTTTTTAGCTACACCTCTTGCCATTTTATCTTCTAAATCACTCAGAATTTTAATGTCAAGATTTTGTTTTACAACTGCCGTACTGTCTAATTTTGTAGTTTTTTCAGCAGCTGATTCTTGTTTGATAGTAACTTCTGCTTCTTGTTCCTTGAGACTCCCTACGAGTGGAAGATTTTTTATAGCATCTATATATTGATCATAATCTGGTGAATATAATCCATCCTTATTTAGAAATTCTTTGATCAAATTGATGGTTTCTTCAGGAGTTTTATTTTTCCTATATCCAAAGACAAAAGTTCTTTTCGCTACACCTCTGGCTGCTTTTTGAGTGATACCATTCAAGGGTGCAAAGTTGTATTTTGGCATACCACCTTCAAAGATACTTGTATCAGTTTTTTCAACGGAATCAATTTTATCCTGTTCTTTAGACTTATCAAGATCCTGCTGTGCTTTTTCGGCTGCAAGCTCGACTAGCTCTAATGCATTCTGTAACTCATTTTCTCTGTTTTTCTTTTTTTCTAGATATTTTTCACCGCCTACAGCAATAATATCTTCTTCAGAAACATTTGCAAATTCATATAATAGTCCATCACGTTCGTATTTACCAAATTCATAATCCATCTCATGTTTGTGAGAATTAGGTCCTCCAACCATGTAAATACACTCTTCGGGACAAGGATAAGCACATAGGTTACAATAACAACATTCTGCCATGTCTATAGTAAAACGTGATACAATCATTTTCTTCTTTGTATCATTTGAGGTAATACCACAATCAAAATCACTACCTTTCGGAGGTTTTATGGATTCAATTTTAATACAATCAACTGGGCATGCACGCTCACACTGTAAACATCCTATACAGTCATCAATATCAACATGTAATCTTGAACGTATCAAATTATAGTCGTTTTCTTCAAAACCAATATTTTTTTCAGGAATAGGCCATGTTTCATGTGGATATTGCATTGTAGCTACAAGATCTTTTTTTTGATAAAAATGTTTCCATGTAACTTTCATTCCTATAACTAGAGATTTAACTCCTTGATATATATTTTTAAAGTATGTCTGCATATTAAAAACTCAAATAATTACTAAAAAATCAATTCCCAAACAGATATCAAAACTATATTTACCAAACAGATGGGTATAAAAAATTTCCAACACAGGTACATTAGCTGATCAACTCTCAACCTAGGAAAAGTCCAACGGAACCACATCATTACAAATATTAAAAAAGCAGCTTTCGATAACAGCCATATCGGACCAGTTATATGATTGGTTAATATAGATAAAACAGATTCGGACAAATCAAAAAATGGGAGGTTAATTACTTCAAGAGGAGACAACCAACCACCTAAAAAAACTATTGAAGCGATAATGCTTACTATGAGCATATTAGCATATTCGCTCAAAAAGAATAAAGCCCAACGAAAACCTGAATATTCGGTCATCCACCCAGCGACTAATTCAGATTCGGCTTCAGGTATATCAAACGGAGTTCTATTCGTTTCAGCCACAACTGAAATGAAATATATAAAGAAAGCAGTAAATGCGAATGGACTGTGAAATATAAACCATCTATTTTCAGATTGCCATGCGACTATATCATTAATCTGCAAACTTCCAACCACAATAATTGCCAACATAAGAGACAATGCAATAGGTATCTCATAACTTATTATTTGTGCTGCAGCCCTCATGGCACCATATGTAGACCATTTATTGTTAGAACCCCAACCAGCCAAAATAATACCAATTACACCAATAGAGCTGATGGCTAGTACATACAAAATACCAATATTGAAATTAGATACTACAAAATTTTCATAGAAGGGTATTGCTATAAAAGTAAGTAAAGGTGCTAGAAAAATAAAAAATGGAGCGAAAGTCATTATTTTCCGATCTGCAACATTTGGAAGTATATCTTCTTTAAAAAGTAACTTTAGTGCATCTGCTATCGGCTGCCCGATTCCACCCCAGAATTTTTTACCACCTTTGAAACCAAAAATTCCCACTTCCATTGGACCAAGTCTATCCTGCATGAATGCTGAGACTTTGTTCTCGAAATAAACCGCGACAATAGCATTAATTGACATAATTAAGAAAAAAACGACAGCCGGTATCGAAAGAGCAATAATCCAAGCGATTCCAGGCACCTCAAATGGGATAAGCTGGATCAACGTTTCATCTAAAAACTGGGAGAATTTTTGAACAATGGTCATCTATCAATTTCTCCCAATACAATATCCAAGCTACCTAATATTGTAATCACATCTGACAACATCCAACCTTCTGAAGCCTCATTGATAATTGACAAACTACAAAAAGCTGGGGACCTCATTTTAACTCTATTTGGTATATTCTTACCATCACTTTTTATGTAATATCCTAATTCTCCTCGTGCACTTTCATATCTTGTGTAAACATCTCCTTTAGGCGGTCTTACTTTTTTAGGCATAGATTCAAAAATATCACCTTCTGGGATATTTTGAATTGCTTGTCGAAGTATTTTAATGCTTTCGTGTATCTCTTCAACGCGACAATAATAACGATCCCAACAATCTCCAACGGTGCCGTATTTACCTTTGCCAACAACCACATCAAAGTCAAATTTATCATAAATACTATATGGCTCTTCTTTGCGCAGGTCATATCCATGTCCGGAGGCTCTTAAGTTAGGACCTGTGAGTCCGTAATTAAGTGCAACTTCAGGGGGAATAACACCGACATCGGCCGTACGCTCTATGAAAATGGCATTTCCTGTAAGGATTTCATGGTATTCAGGAATTTGGGTCTCAAAATAGTCGAGGAATTCTGATGTTTTTCTTAAAAAGTCTTTTGGTAAATCATGAGATAAACCACCAACCCATATGTAATTATACAGAAGTCTAGCCCCACAAAGATATTCAAATAAATCTAAAATTCTTTCTCTGTCTCTAAATAACCACGTAAATGGAGTTATTCCTCCGACGTCCAGCCCAAACGTGCCGAGAGCTAGCAAATGACTCGCTATTCTTTGTAATTCTGCTACTATGACGCGGATATATTCAACTCGATCGGGCAACTGAATGTTCATTAGCTTTTCTACACCCAAAACAAACCCATGATTCATATGCATAGATGCAAGATAATCACAACGATCTGTAAATGGGATACACTGTTCATATGAAAGATTTTCGCAGTGCTTTTCAAAACACCTATGTAAATAACCTAAATGGGGTTCAATGTAGGATACCACCTCGCCATCAGTATGTATCTTTAGCCTTAAAACTCCGTGAGTACTCGGATGCTGTGGCCCCATATTTAAGACCATCTCATCTCCTTGGATAATTCCAAGATCTTTTAAATGTTTACTATTCATTCCCAATATGATTTATCCTTCGGAATTGGCATTCCATTGTAGTAATCTGGTTCCTTAAAATCTTTCCTAAGTGGATATCCTTCCCAATCAGCAGGTAATAAAATCCTTCTCAGATCCCAATGATTTTCAAATTTAACACCATAAAGATCGAACACCTCTCTTTCCATCCAGTCGGCAATACGCCAAATTTTCTCAATTGATGGAATGATTGGATTTTCTCTTTCAACTTCAATACGAACTTCTAAACTGTGCTTTTTATTTGTGGAGTAAAAGTTATATGCCACACCCAAATCTTTTTTGACACCCAAATCATAACCGGTTACACACGATAGGTAATCAAAAGATAATTCGTTGTTTTCTTTGAGATCTGTTGCTACCTCAATCCAAGAATCTTTTTTTACATTAAGTATATTATTCTCTTCATCAATGCTTATAGCATCATTATGATTTTTATTCAATAATTCTGCAATTTGCTGTATGTTCATTATGCTGACCTGGTGTAGGGTTTGTCTTCTCTAATTTTTCTTTTTAGCTCGAGCAATCCGTAGATTAAGGCTTCAGGCCTTGGCGGACAACCAGGTACATAAACATCAA
>MDSZ01161887.1_pt1 | contig 24876 bp, 25 predicted proteins | sample 811201 | NCBI WGS metagenome assembly MDSZ01 (sample SAMN05326647, study PRJNA326480) | marine metagenome | isolation source: seawater | place: Indian Ocean: North | collected 2010
ATGACCTAAATGGTTTACATTTCTTGTAGAAAAAACAACTGCATTTTTTAGTCTTTTTCTATTTTTGATTTTATTTGTTATAAAATAATTATCATTTGGTAAAAATCTTTTTAACATATCTACTTTTCCACCTATGAATAAATTTTTTGTATTTAAAATTTTTTTAACATAAGGGTGATTACTTGAAAAAGTGTTAAATAATTTTTTGCAGAATTTTTTCTTGTCAATTCTAAATATGCTATTAATTAATATTCTACCAACTATTTTTTTTTTAAAACGTAAAAAATATTTTTTATTTAACTTGAGCTTTTTTTTATTTTTTTGACTCAATATAATTGGAATAGTCCAATTATATTTTAGCAATTTTCTCTCATTCAGAATCTTTTTGTATTCATCTAAATCACAAAATCCTTTTAATGGAAAATATATATTAGTACATATATTTATAAGATTTATAAAATCTGTTTGATCAATATTTATATAATTTTTTTGAACAGATTTTTTGAAATTATATTTTTTTATTATCATAAATTTTTTTTATTAAATTAATTGGATTAATTTTTTTGTTTGAAATGAAATATGAGTTTCTCAGTTTAGTAATTTTCAAAAGACTATTTTTTTTATTAAGCAAGTCATCGATTTTTTTAAAATCATCGAGATTATCCACTAAATCAATTCTTTTTGAGAAAATTTTATCTAGCCTTTCTTTTTCCGTAAATCTTTTTTCTAAGTTTTTTTTATTTTCAAACTTCATCCAGTTATGAAAAAGTATTTTTTTACCAAGGTAAATTGCTTCAACAATAGTGCTTCCACCATCACTTATTACTAAGTCAGAAGACAATATTAGATGTGAAGTATCTCTTCCATTTTTCAAATCTAACTTTATTTTTGATTTTTTGAAAAGTTTAAACTTTTCTTTGTGTAAATCTTGATCTTTTGGGTGTGGTCTTATTATAACATTATATTTTTTTGATAATCTTGATAACTGATTAATATAATTTATTACTATCTCTCTTTTTTGTTTGGATAACGTTGGCAAATAAAAAATTATTTTTTTATTCTTATCTAATTTAAATTCCTTTATGATTTTATTTTTGATTTCTGGCATCTTAAATTTTTTGTCAAGTCTTGGAAATCCAATATTGAAAATTTTCTTTTTTTTAAACTTCTTTTGAATAAGACTTCTCTCTTTTTCAAAACTTATAAAAAATATATCAAACACATTTTCCCAATTTTTATCAGGAAAATACTTCATATTTCTATCCAGGTTATTTGGAAACCTAATTGATATTTTAGATAAATATTTTTCGATATGTTTTCTTGAATAAATTTCTGGGTTTTCAATAAAAAATATTTTTTTTATTACGTATTTTAAAATACTTAAAATTGTTAAAGAGCTAGTAGGGATATCTCCAGCACTAATTAATATTTTAAACTTTATTTTTCCTAATTTTTCAGAGAGCTTATAAACCTTATTATACTTCGGAAAATAATGATTTAAAAAAAATTTAATTCTTTTGAATTCATTTGCATTATTATTTATTTTTTCTTTAAAAAGGTCGTTAAAAATAAAACATACATTCTTATTTTGTAAATTTGAAAAAAAATCTGAATACATAGTTACATCTCGAGTGTGATTCAAATAAAAACAAATTTTATTTTCTACTCTCATTCAGACATTAATTTTTTGTAAATGTAATAAAAATTTCGAATAACTTTAAAACTTAGAAAAAACAAGATTATAATTGTTGATAAAAAAGAAACTTCTAAAGAAATTTCAATTATGAATATAAATATGATTAAGTCAGTTATTGAAGTTCTTCCGTCATAATTTGAAAACCTAAAAATTTTATATAAAGTGTTAGAGTATATTTTTTTTTTAGACTCAATAATCTTAGTTTTATTTTCAAAAAATTTTATAGGATTTAGAAAATCTAAAATAAAAATAATCAAAACAATTATTAAAATTGTGTAATGATTTGTTAAATAAAAGTTGTTAAGTGCTAAACTAGCCAAGACAGCAAAATAATAAAAAAGTGCAGAATAAAAGTCCAACTTGTCTCCAAACTCAGAGGTTTCCTTTTTAAATCTCGCTACAAACCCATCAACATTATCAAGAATATTTTTTGAAAAAAATATTAATAGAGCAACATATTTGAAATTTTCTAAATTCAGTAAAAAAACTAGAAAACCTATGATAGCCAAAACAATATTTGTATAGGTTATGAAATTCGCACTTAAATTTGACTTGATAGCTCCAAAAGCAAATATAGCGCCAAGATAATTATTATACATGTATTTTAAAACAATATATTTGTTTGAGGAATTAGGCCCCAAATCAATCTTGTAATTATTTTTAAATTTTTGCTGTACTTCTTTAATGTAATTATCTTTAATATATCTAAATTTCATGTATTTGAGTATTTAATTTCTGCTAATTTCCAGTCATCTAAATTATCTATATCCTGAGTTTTATTTTTATTGATCTCTATAAATTTTGAATTTTTATTAAAAATACTTTTATTCTTTTTCCATGAGCTTTTCCATCCCAAATAAAATTGTGCTGCATCATGATATGTTTCTGGTAGATCTTGAGTTCTTTTTTTTTCTTTACTGGGAAAAATCATTGAAATTTTTTTATTTTTTTTTTGAAATGATCTGTAAATCGGATGACTAAATTTTGTTGCTGAGAATACATATTTTGTTTTTTTATCCAATTTTTTAAAAGCTTCTTTAAGTAAATCTTTATTACAAAAAACTGCTGTTGGATAAATACAGCAGACTTTATTTAGATTAAATCTAGGTTCATAATAATCAATTACTTCACAAATAACTTCATTAGTTCCAGTATTGTCATCTGCAAGTTTTTTAGATCTTTTAAAAATTTCAGCCCCAAACTTTTGAGATAAATTCGCAATTTTTTTATCGTCAGTTGAGACTATTACTTTATCAAAAAAATTAGACTTCAAGGCATTTTTAATAACATACTTAATAATGGGAAAACCTAAAAAATTCTTAATATTTTTTTTTGGTACTCTTTTGCTTCCGCCTCTAGCTGGTATAACACAAATATTTATCAATTTATTTTTTTAGTAACTCTTTTAAAAGTCTATTTACTCTTTTATCTTCTTTAAAAATCTCTTTTAATATTTTTTTTGCCTCTGTTGGATTATATCTGAAAGAAAGCCTTAAAAGATCCATCCAATTTTTATTATTTTTTTTTCTTGTATTTTCAATTTGAGATATTTTTTTATTATAGAAGATATAATTTTTATTTTTTTTCATAACGTTATTTTAGCACCATTTTTTTGATAAGTTTTATAGTTTTTAAAACTTGATGATTTTTAAGTCCATAATAAATAGGGAGAGATACTTCTTTGTTATAAAAATTTTCCGAAATAGTAAATTTTTTTGAGTTGAAAAAATTAAAATTTTTAAAACAAGAAAACTTGTAGATTGGAACGTAGTGAACTTGTAAATTTATCTTATTTTTGTAAAAAAAGTTAAAAAAGTCCTTTTTAAGAATTTTTAGTGCTTTAAAATCTATTTGAAAAGGGTAGAGATGAAATGCATGTTTTATCCCTAAATTCTTTTTAATTTTTGGAGAGATACAACTATTTAAATTAGATAAATGCTTATTATAAATCTCAGCTATATTTCTTCTTTTTTTTAAAAATTTTTTAATCTTTTTAAGCTGAGATGATCCTAATGCGCATTCAATATCATTTATCCGGTAATTATATCCTAAATCCAGGACGTCATATTTCCATCTGCCTTCACTTCGAGTTTTCATATTTTTAACTATACAATGAGATCTGTAAGTTTCTATTTTTTTAAAGAGTTCGTTGTTCCTAGTTATAACAGCTCCACCCTCACCTGTAGTAATATTTTTAACCGGGTGAAAACTCTGAGTAACAATATCTGCGTATTTTGCAGCATAAGTTTGAGTATTTTGATAATTAGCACCAAGAGCGTGACAATTATCGTTTACTAAATTTAAGTTAAATTTATTAGCTAAATATCTCAAGCTTATCCAGTCACAAGGATGACCCGCATAGTCTACCCCTATAACAGATATTTTCTTCGCCCCTTTTTTTCTTAATTTTTTTATTTCATACTCAACCAAATTTGGATCAATTGTAAAAGTTTCTGCGTCTATATCTGTTAAAACTGGTTTTGATTTGTTAAGTAAAATACTATTAATTGTTGAGACAAAAGTGATGGGAGTTGTTATTACACTTGTATTTTTATCCCAGTTTAATGCTTTTCCAGCTAAGTGAAGAGCTGTAGAGCCGTTAGAAACAGCTAAAACAAATTTAGCACCAAAAAATTTTTGTAAATTTTCTTCGAAAGTTTTTACAAATGGCCCTGTAGTCAAGTAATTCGAATTTAAAACTTTTTTAATAGATAAGAGATCTTTATTATCAACATAGTGTTTGCCGTAATTAATCATCAAATTTCTTCAAACTTTCTTTTATTTGTTTTAAATTTAAAAAATTTTTATTTGTCCCAGATGAATACTCAAAATTTTGATTTACTCTTTCCCCTTTTTCTCCTGGGTAATTAATATAGTTTATCTCTCTATTTCTAATTTTGATACTTGGTTTGATAATAAAGTGATTTTTAAATTCAATCGTCTCATGAGAATTTTCCGAGGGGCATAGTACTTCGTGAATCTTTTCGCCTGGTCTTATTCCAACAAACTTTATTTTATTATTTGGACAAATCACCTTTGGCAAGTCTACGACTTTGACTGAAGGTATCTTAGGTATAAATACCTCTCCTCCTTTCATCGTATTAAGAGCTTTTTCTACTAAGTCGACACTTTCTTTAAGAGTGATCCAAAAACGCGTCATATTTTTATGAGTGATTGGAATAATTTTATTTTTATCTTTTGATAAGATTTTAAGTAGTGGCACAAATGATCCTCTAGAACTCAAAACATTTCCATATCTTACAACTGAAAATTTTAGTTTTCTATCTCCTACTAAATTATTTGCTGCTATAAATAATTTGTCAGAGACTAATTTCGTAGCTCCATAAAGATTAATCGGGTTCACAGCTTTATCAGTTGATAAAGCTAATAATCTTTCAACTGAGGAATTCAAGCAACATTCAATTAAATTATTAGCACCAACTATATTAGTTTTAATAAATTCTTGCGGGTTATATTCAGCAGTATCAACTTGTTTTAAGGCTGCGGCGTGAATTACTATATCTACCTTATCTAGAGCTATTTGAAGTCTAGCCTTATCTCTAATATCTCCGATAAAAAAACGTAGTCTTTTTTTTTCTGTTAAAGAGAAAAGTTTTTTCATTTCTGATTGTTTGAACTCATCTCTTGAAAAAACAATTATTTTCTTAATTTTATACTTTGGATTGATTAATCTATTTATTAGTTTTTTTCCAAATGAGCCAGTTCCACCAGTAACTAAGATACTTTTATTTCTTAAAAAATTATTTTTTTTGGTCATCTAGCTCTTTTTTAAGTTCGTCATATTCTTTCATTTTTCGTTTCATAAAATCTATTGTTAATTTTGACCTTAAAGTTAATCCTTTTGGGGTCAAAACATATCTAATTTTTCCTGGGTTTTTTCTAAAATTATTAATTTTTAACAAACCTTTTTTTCTGAGTTCATTTAATAAAAAATTTAATTTTCCCAAACTAAATCCAAGCTGACCGGCAAGTTTTCTTTGAGTTAAGTTTTCTTCTTTGTCTATTTTACGTAAAATTTCAAAATTTTGATTATTTTTTGGATTTAATTTGTTCATATTTTGAACATTGATATTTCAAAGAGGATTATTTGTAAAGTATTTTTTGCTCTTTTTTTAACTCTTCAATTAAAAAGTCGAAATTGATCTTATTTTTGATATATTTTTGACAGAATAAAATTCGTGCTTTTTGCGTCTCGCTAGACTCCCACCATGAACGGATATTATGATAGTTTTTATTTAAAAATAAGGCCATATTTTTCATAGAACTATGAAGAATATTAGACTTAAACAAAGGTTCAAAATCATTTTTAACTTTATCTTCTATGTAATCAATTTCAAATAAAGATAAGGATGGTTTATTTAAAAGTAAATATTTTAAAAATGGAGTAGCAAACTGATACGGGTAAATTAACAACTCATATTTATTCAAAATATGATCAAAATTTTTACCTTCATTAATGACTTTTAAGTGAACTTTATTTTTTTTTAAAATTTTACTTAGCGAAATATCTCTTCTTACATCATTTGGATGATCTTTAAAGTAAATATTTTCAATTTTTTTATCCAAATTATCAAAAAAAGACTTTAATTGATCCTCTTTAAAAATAGCTTCATTTTTATTATGTATAATATTGTTAAATTTAAAAGTATTGATATTTCCTGCAATAATCAAAATTTTTTTATTACTTATATAATTAAATTCTTTCTTTTTTAAAGATGAAAAATCACCAATTGGTAAAATTTTATTATTATCTTTTTTCCATCCCCAAGATAAATATTTATCACATATTTTTAATTCATGAATTTCTGCATAATGTTTTAAATTTGTTCCATATCCTGCACCATGCTGACCATAAATAATTTTTGCATTTTTGTTTGACTGTGTTGCCAACCAAAATTTAAAAATATTATCTCTCCACGCATTACAGGTTAAAATTATTTTTTTTTTGTTTGGTAAAAAAGAGTATTTAGATATGCTCATTAATTTTTGAAATCCTTCTAAATAAATGGTAGGCATACATTCATTTATCAAAAACCTAGCGATTTTCTCTCTTTTATCTTTGCAATCTTTGTTAATATTTATTTTATTTCTTATATTTATATTGAAGTTTTTTTTAACAATAAAATCATCAAAAAAACCAAAAGAATATTTTAATGGGATATCTTTTAATTTTAAAATAAATTTTATTAAATTTGAGAGATTTCCGAAATATGGTTTGTATACTACATAATTATTAAATAAATTTACTGGAAAAAAAATTATTTTAATAAAGAAAAAAATTAAAAAATTTAAACAATATTCAATTTGTGTTTTATAATTTTCAAAAATTAATTTTTCACAATTTTCATAATTTTTTTCATTAGAAAAATTATTTGTTTTAAGAAGGTAAATAATTCTATTAAACAGTTTATCATTCCAATTTTTTTTTAGTGTCTTGTCTGTAAAATCACGCATACTATTGCTTGCTAAACCTTCATACATACCTTTTTCAATTTGTGCATTACATTGGATATTATCTTTATTAATTAAAGGGAGAACTAAACTAGTTCTATCATAAATGATCGCTATAAATCTATTGACCCAAGGACCAACAAAAATTCTCCAAGCCTTTAATCCCCAATTTACTTTATGTAATTTGTTTAGCTGAAGAGATAGTTCTTCAAGAATATTTTCGTATACTCGATCAACCTCATCAACCATAATTTTTTCTTTCTCAACGGAAAATTCGTAATTATTCAAATATTTAAATACTGTAGTTTCAGGTATTTCTTTTGTATCTTTTAAAAGCCTTTCATGCCATTGATCTAAAGCAATATATTCACTTTTCTTACTTTCTATTTCTTTTAAATTGAAAACTAATTTACTCATTTAGCAGTTCTCTTATTTTTTTTTGAAAATATTCATTATTTGGATCAAATTTAATTAAGCTTTTAAAATTTTTTTCTAATAAGTTTTGCCATTCACTATCATTTAATTCTCTTATTCGGTCAAAAATTTGATAAATTTTTTTTTCATCTTCCTGAGACGACCAAAATTGACCATCAGGCTTCACCTGTAAAGGCCAGAAAATATTAAGACTAGAAAAACCTGAATATTTTTCCCGTAAATTGAATATAAAAATTTTAGAGCGTCTAGAAATCAGTTCCAAACCAAGGGCAGAATATATGCAGATATTTAAATCAGCATTATCACATATATTGTATGTCTCTTTTCTATTTTGTTTTTTAAAATCAATATAATTAAAGTTAAAATCTTTTAATAAGCTACTATAGAATTTTAATTCAACTTTCTTTTTTGATTCAGAGCTAGCTCTACCAAGTATATTTAATTTTAAATTGTTGTTAGCGCAATAAGATTTAAGCAAATTAATACAAAATTTTTCTGGATGAAAATACTTTTCATATTCGACTGACTTATTCTGAAATATTCTCATCTTATTAAGACTTTCTGGTCCTGAAGAAATATAATTTAAATAACCAATCTTTTTTTTACTGATCGAAACCTGATTACTCACAAAAGAACCAATGGTCGTAAAATCACCCTCTATATATTCTGAAAACTTTTTAGAGTAGTTATCATTAAAACTTAAAAAATAGTCAACTTTTAAATCACTATGTTTATTTAACTCTTCAAAAAAAAATTTAGTTCGCATTCCATTCTGGATAGAAATAAAATTTACCTTTTGAATATAATTTTTAAACTTATAAAAATTGATATAATTATCTATAAACGTTAAAACAATTTTACACTTAGTGAATTTAATATACTCAATAAAGTAATAAAAAGGTTTAAATTTTAAATTATACTTTATTAAAGCACGAATAAGAATAAATATATTTACCGTCTCAAATCTTGTTGCCAAAACGTCATTTTTAATATTTTCAAAATATCTCTTAAAATGTTGAGAGCCAGTTTTATCAAAAATTAACAAGTCACATTTTTTTGGTGGAAAAAAATTGTACTTAATTTTAAGAAATTTTAAGTATCGTTTAAATAGTATCATCATCTTATTAAAATTTTTCTTTTAAAATATTTTTCTATTATTAATAATAGTCTTTTGCTTAATAAATTTACTTCTTCGTAAGTAGGTAAATGCATCTCCTTTTTGAAATAAAAATCATTAAAAAACTTTGAAGTAAAAAACTTTGCTAAAGGGAATTTTATATTCTTTTTACTGATATTTGAGACAAGTTTATTTTTTTTTAAAACATAATTTATTTTTTTGTTTGAATAAGATAGAGAAATTTTAAAAATATTTTCTTCAGTCGAAAGAATAAAACACTTCACTTTTTGAGATATAATCGAAATCATACCAGATAACTCATCATAAATTTTATTTTTATTAGATTTTATGAGACTTGATTTTTTTAGACTAATTTTAAATTTTTTATTTTTATTAAATAAACTTACTAAATAAATAAAATGAATTAAATTAGTTAATAAATTATTTTTTCTTAACTTTACAAATAGTTCAATTTTTGAATTTTTAATCTTATTTAAATTTAATTTTCTAAAAACTTCTTTGCCCCAAAGATTTACAAAAATTTTGGATCTTTTTTTTTTAATCATTTTATCAAATCTTTTAAATTCAAAATTGTTTTTAAACAAAAACTTTTCTAACAAAATTATTTCAATAATATTGTTATTTAAAATATAATTTGTAATTTTAAATCTTACTTCGGGGCCAGTTGCTATAATTGCAAAAGAATAATTTTTGTTTTTAGGTAATTTTTTTAAGAAAGATATACTTTTATTTTTAGGTATATTTTTAAGTTTTTTCTTTTTTATTTTGTCATATATATCAATATTATAATGGTATTTGTCATTGAGGAGAGAAGTTAAGTGGGAAAGACCCATATTTCCTAACCCTATAATCAAAATATTTCTTTTCATGTTATATTTTTGTGTTATGTTCAATTTATGAACAAAAAATTTGATTATGTAAATACAATTTATAGTGAAAAAAATAAGCCGTTTACTGATTATCCAAAAAAATTAGCAAATTATTTATTTAATAGATACAAAATTGAAAAAAACAGTCGTTTTTTAGAATTAGGATGTGGACGAGGTGAATTTCTTAATGAATTTATAGAATTAGGTGTTCAAGGTTATGGTTTAGATATTTCTGATTATTCAAAAAAAAAATATCCTAAAATTAATTTATTAATTCAGGATTTAGATCAGAATACAAAGACCTCCTATGAGAGCAGCTATTTTGATGTTATTTTTTCAAAATCTTTTGTTGAACATTTTTATGATCCCCAAAAAATATTTGAAGAGATGAGACGTTTATTAAAACCTGGTGGTATATTAATTACTTTAACTCCATGTTGGGAGGATAATTTTAAAATGTTTTTTGATGATTATACCCATAAGAGACCTTTTACTTTACAAACTTTAATAAATATTCAAAGTGTGAGTAATTTTAGAAATATAAAAGTTGAAAGATTTAAACAATTACCAATAACATGGAGCAAAAATTCTTTAATAAAATTTTTTTTTACTTTTTTGGCCGAAGCTACTAAAATTTTTTTACCTTCCTTTCTTAAAAAGAAATCTAAATGGGTACGTTTTTCTAAGGAAACAATGCTACTTTCAACTGCTAAAAAAGAAGGGGAGTAATGGACAGATTTAGTCTCAAAAATAAAACAATTTTAATTTCAGGTGGAAGCGGTTTTTTTGGAGGTCAAATAATTTCGGCTCTTTTACAAAAAAAAGCTAAGATTATAAATATTGACATAAAAAAAAATAAATATAGAAAAAATGTTTTTTTTTATAAAGCAGATATATCTTCAGAAATCGAACTTAAAGAAGCCTATACTAAATTAATAAAAAAATTTAAAAAAATTGATGTAATTATTAATAACGCAGCTATTGATTACAAACCATTTAAAATAAAAAATTCGAAAGATGATTTTTTTTCTACGTCGTTACAAAGATGGAAGGAGGAGGTTTCTATTGGTTTGACTGGATCTTTTTTAATTACAAAAATATTTTCAAAAAAACTTGTTATGCAAAGAAAAGGCATTATCCTAAATATTGCCTCTGACCTTTCGGTGATTGCTCCGGATCAAAGATTATATGAACATCTTAATTCACACAAGCCAGTTACTTATAGTGTGATTAAGCATGGAATGGTAGGATTGACGAAATTTTTAGCTTCTTACTTTGGTAAATATAACATTAGAGTTAATTCTATTTCACCAGGCGGTATATTTAATAAACAAGATAAAAAATTTGTGAAAAAAATTAATCAATTAATTCCTTTAAAAAGAATGGCTAAACATGGAGAATATAAAGAAATTATTCAATTTTTATGTAGTGACGCCTCAAGTTATTTAACTGGTCAAAACATCGTAATTGATGGTGGAAGAAGTATTATTTGATGAAATTCTCAAATGAAATCTGGGCGGTTGTTCCAGCAAGATCTGGTTCTAAATCGATTAAACATAAAAACATTAAAAAATTTGACGGAAAACCTTTGTTGGCACATAGCATTATTATTGCAAAAAGATCAAAAAAGATAAGTAATATTATATTTTCCAGTGACTCCCAAAAATATATTAATATTGCAAAAAAATATGGAGATATTATTGCTCATAAAAGATCAATAAAAAATTCTTCCAATAATGCTACTGATTTTGACTTATTTAAAGAGATTGTAAACTTTCTTATAAAAAAAAAAATATATTTACCCAAATTTTTTGTTCATCTAAGACCTACTACTCCGTTAAGAAAAATTTCTCACATTGATAATGCGATAAAAATAATGAAAAAAAATTCAAAAAATTATAACTCATTAAGGAGTATAAATTCCATGTCGCAAACATCTTATAAAACTCTAAGAATTGTTAATAAAAAATTGTGCGGTATCACAAAATTAGATTTTGATATGGATAAATTCAATTTACCCAGAAATATGTACAGCGAAACATATGAGGCAAATGGTATAGTAGATATTTATAAAACTAAAAACATAATAAATGGTTACTTATTAGGAAAAAAGGTTTTTCCATACAAAATAGACTTTTTAAATTCTGATATAAACACTCCTAACGACTTCAAAATTTTTGAAAAATTAAAAACAATTTAGCCACAATATATGAGAAATCTTTTTTCATCAAACAGAATAGGCGTAATTCAAGGTAGAATAGCACCAAGAGAAACAAAAAAATATCAAAGTTTCCCTTTTAAGAATTGGGTAAACGAATTCAAACATTTGAAGAAACTTAAAATAAAAAAAATTGAATGGTTATTCAGTAGTAATAATTTTGAGAGAAATCCTATTTTTTCCTATAATGGTTTAAAATTAGTTAAAAAAAATCTAAAAAAATATAATTTAAGTACTCCGTCATTGATAGTAGATTATATAATTGACAATCCTTTTTTTAAAAAGAAATATCAATCGCAAAAAAAAATTATATTACATACTTTAAATAAAATAATTAAGAATTCAAAAAAACTTAAAATTAAATATATAATTTTCCCTTTATTAGAGGGATCTTCTTTAAGAAATAGCAGTGAGTTAAAAATTTTTAAAGCTGAAATGAAAAAATTTTTACCAATATTAAAAAAAAATAATCAAGCGATACTATTTGAAACAAACCTTGAGCCTAAGAAAAACTTAAATTTGATAAAATATTTTAATAAAAAATACTTTGGGATTAATTATGATATGGGTAACAGTGCAGGAAATAATTTTAGTCCACTAGATGAAAAAATATTTTTTAGTTTTGTAAAAAATGTACATATCAAAGATAAGACAAGATCTGGTAAAACTGTAAGACTTGGATTAGGGAAGGTTGATTTTAAATTGATATTTAGATTATTAAGAAAGTATAAGTATAAAGGAAATTTTATATTTGAAACTGCAAGGGCAAAAGAAAATCAAGTAAAAGAAATTGATAAAAATTTAAACTTTTTACAAAATTTATAACCTATGAAAAAAATTTTACTAATAGGTCTTGGTTCAATTGGGCAAAGGCACTTAAGAAATCTTCATTTTTTAAACAAAAAATTTAAGTTTTTAGCTTACAGAAGAAAAAAAACAGTACCTACTTTAGATGATAATTTAAAACCAATAAAAAATGTTGATTTAAAAAGCCTCTATAACTTAAAAGAATCCAATTCACTAAAATATCTTTTAAATCAGAAACCTTATGCGGCTTTCATATGCTCACCGACAAGCTTCCACATTGAAGAAACAATAATATGTATTAAAAATAATATAAACGTATTTATTGAAAAACCTTTGGGCTCATCAGCTAAAAAACTTTCTGAGTTAAAAAAAGTTTTAACGCATAAAAAAAAAGATAAAATCCAAACTATGATGGGATTTCAAACAAAGTTTAACCCCTTATATAATTATTTAAGAAAGTACCTAGCTAAAAATAAAAACAAAAAAATTAAAAGAGTAGAAATCTTTAATGGCGAAAGTATTAAAGATTTTCACAAATATGAAGATTATAGAGTCTCATACGCAGCAAGAAAAAAATTAGGAGGTGGTGTCCTACTTTCACAAATTCATGAGATTGATTATTTTTTAGATCTTTTTGAAAATTATAGAATTAAAATTCTTTCTTCAAAATTGTTTAAAAAATCTAATCTAAAAATTGATGTAGAAGATACATTTGACGCAAATTTAGAAATTGAAAATCGCCTCGGAAAATCACATGCAAATATTCATTTAGACTTTTATACTAAACCAAAGAAAAAGTTTATAAAAATATTTTTTGAAGACAAGCATAATATTGTTTGCGACTTTTCAAAAAAAAAATTTATTATTAAAAAAAGAAAAAAATACATAAAAAAATTTAATTTTAAAAATAATGATCCTTTTAAACAAGAGGTAAAATTTTTTCTAAATTCTATTAAAAAAAATAATTTCATTAAGGACAGATTTAATATTTACAATGGAATAAAGACTCTAGAATTCTGCTTAAAACTTAAAAGATTAAACAAATATTCTCTCTGAAATAATAATAATTTCCTTCGCCAAATTAAGCGAATTTTCTTTAGGTAAAATATCTTTTCTTACAAATTTCAAAAAATCTTTTGTTTGTTTATTGAATCCAGGTTTATATTTACTTTTTAAATTTTCTCTCAATTTTTTGAAAATTTTCGGATTATAAATATTGTTTATCCCTATTGTCTCTTTTTCTAATTTTCTGAATATTTTTAATTGCTCGAGTGGTTTTAGAAGGTATCTTTCTTTATTAGAAAAAATTTCTAAACTAAAATTGTCAGAATTACCAAAATTTATATACAAATTAGCTTCAATTTTATTATTTTTTAAAATAATAAATTTTTTATCTCTTGATCTAAACTTAATTTTTAATTTTCCAAAAAGAAAAAAAAGAACAGAAATAATATGACAAGAATTAAAAAAGAATAATTTTTTATTTTTTTCTGGAATCTTTACTATACATCTAATTTTTTTTTTATTTTTAACTAATCTTTTTAAATAAGTAATATTTTTAAACTTAGTTCTATTGTAACCAACAAAGATATATTTTCTGAATTTTTTTAGAAACCTAAAATCTCTAGAGTTCAAAAAAACTGGTTTTTCTATGAAAATTTTTTTTTTGTATTTTAAAATTCTTTTAAGAATTTTTTTGTTATCTTTGAATCTCCCAGAAAGTAAAAAAAAATCTATATTTTGTAAATTTTTTTCAATTAAATTAAATCCGCCTTTTAGTGTTAGAGAAGTCTTTTTTAGACTAAATTTTTTTACTAATAACGGTAAATTTTTTGATTTTTTTCTTGTTGAGCAAAGAATAAGTGCTTTTGCCTTATTTTTTCTCAAAGAATTTATATGATGATGAGTGATTGATGACGTTCCTATGATAGCTCCATTCATAATAATACCTTTTGACATCAATGATATATTAAATTATAAACATGTTCAATAAATGAACAATAAAATAACTGACTTTAAAAGTAAAATTCAATCAGATATTAGTGCTCATATTGAATGTTGTGATGCTGTTTTAAAAGAAAATTCCTCAAATATAGCACATGCAGCTGAAAAAATTATAAATAGTTTAAGATCAGGTGGAACGGTTTTTTGGTGTGGTAACGGTGGAAGCGCTTCAGATAGTCAACATTTAAATGCTGAGCTTATTGGTAGATTTGAAAAGGATAGAGCACCCTTGAAATCATTTGCATTGACAACTGACACTTCAGTTATAACAGCTCTTTCAAATGATTATGATTATGACCTGATTTTTAAAAGACAGTTAGAGGCTCTAGGCAAAGAGGGTGATATTTTAGTTTCTATAAGTACATCAGGAAGAAGTAGAAACGTTTTAAATGTTTTAAAGGAAGCAAAGAAAAAAAAAATTACTACAGTATCATTCTTAGGTAAAAATGGTGGAGAAGCTAAGGAGCACTCTGATATTGCGATAATTGTTCCTTCGGACTCTACAGCCAGAATACAAGAAATGCATATTATGATTGGTCAAATGATTTGTTCATTAGTAGAAAAAACTATATTTAAATAAAATGAAAATTTTTTTAATAGCTGAAATCGGTATCAATCATAACGGCGACATCAACGTAGCCAAAAAACTTATTGATGCATCAAGTGATGCAGGATTTGATGCTGTAAAATTTCAAAAAAGAACAATAACTCAAGTTTACACAAAAGAATTTTTGGATGGCCCAAGAGAAAGTCCTTGGGGCAAAACCCAAAGAGATCAAAAAAGTGGTTTGGAATTTGGACAAAAAGAATATGAAATAATAGATGAATACTGTAAATCAAAAAATATTTTGTGGTCAGCCTCTGCTTGGGATGTAGACTCACAAAAATTTTTGAGACAATTTAACTTGAAATTTAATAAAGTGGCTTCTCCTATGATGGGAAATTTTCCTTTATTAAAGGAGATAGCTTTAGAAAAAAAAAAAACATTTATTTCTACAGGAATGTGTGAACTTAATGAAATTGATGAAGTGGTCGATTTATTTAAAAAGAAAAATTGCGAGTTTGAATTGATGCACTGTGTTAGCACTTATCCAATGAAAGAAAGCGATGCAAATTTGAGAGCAATTCAAACTTTAAAAAAAAGATATAATTGCAACGTAGGTTATTCAGGTCATGAGAGTTCTTTATTGAAAGTTGGAATAATTGCTGCTGCCTTAGGAGCTACCTCGATAGAAAGGCATATAACTCTAGATAGAGCGATGTATGGATCTGATCAAGCTGCTTCAATTACTTATAATACTTTAAAAAATTTTGCGGAGTCAGTTCGAGCTGTACAAGGAATTTTAGGGGATGGGGAAAAGAAAGTTGTTGACTCAGAAAAACCTGTAAGAAAAAAACTGAGAATAGATATTAAATAATTTCAAATGGCTAATAAAATACCTAAAGTTATTATTATAGCTGCTGGACCAGGTTCTAGGCTTATGCCTCTGACAAAACACAAACCTAAATGTTTACTTAAATATAAAAAAAATAAATCTTTACTTAACCACCAGCTTAAAATTTTTAGGGAAAATAATTTAAAAAGCATTAATCTAGTTGTAGGGCATAAAAAAAAAGAATTAAAAAAGTTAAAGTTCAGATGTTTCGAAAATAAAAATTATAAGAATAATAATATTCTCAACTCACTCTTTTGTGCAAAAAAAATAATAAAAGGAAATGTTTTAATCAGCTACTCTGACATAATATTTAAAAGCAAATTAATAAAAAAACTTCTCATTTCAAAATCTGACATAACAGTTTTAGTTGATAAAGATTGGAAAAAAAATTATAAAAATAGAAAATTACATCCTGTATCAGAGGCAGAAAAAATTGTTTATGATAAAAATTTTAATGTGAAAAAGGCTGGAAAAATATTGACTAAGGGCGAGGCAAGTGGAGAAATAGTAGGTTTATTTAAATTAAACTCAAAAGGTTCTAAATTGTTTCGATATTACTTTGAAATAGCAAAAAAAACTTTTAAAGGTAGAAAGTTTTTCTCTGCGAAAACATTTGAAAAGGCTTATATAACTGATTTTTTAAATTTTTTGGTAAAAAATAAAGTTGAGGTAAAATCTAATATAATTTCTGGGGGATGGATGGAAATAGATACTGTAGAAGATTTAAAAAGAGCGGCGAGGTTTTAATGAAAAGAAAATTTGAAATTTTTTCATCAAAAAGACTAAGACAGATTTTAAATGATATAAAAAGAAATTCAGATATAGCAAGAAAGGAACTTAAATTCTCAAAAAAACAACTTAATAAATTTTTAAACTCTGATCAATCAATAGAAGTAAATCTGGTTAAAAAAATTTGTGCAGTTTATCCTATTCACCCTCAGGAATTAATTTCACCGAAGATTTTATATAATAAACCTTTTAAGTACTTTTCTACAAATTCTAGCAAGAAAACAAAAAGACTCATTAAAAGAGGAGGAAAAAATTATTATGAATATAGAGATACAGTAATAACAAATAATTCACCTTTTAAACCTGAATGGATAAGACAATTGTGTTTTGTAAAAAATAATGACCCGCAGAATAAAAATTTAAAATGGAATAAAGGACATTTGCTCCATCAATTAACTTATTTTGTTGGTAAAGTTAATTTCTACTATATGGACAAGAAAAATACAAAAAAAGTTGCAGTAATGAATACAGGAGACACAATGTATATTTCTCCTTATACTCCTCATACCTTTGCCTCAAGAGATGAAAATCTCGACGCGCATATAATTGCTGTTACGTTTACAGGTAAAATTACTAATGAGGTACAAAATCATCTCCAAGGGTTTGAAAAAAATAATCTAAAAAATTTTATATCTTTTAATTCTCTTAAGAGCTTAATAGATCGTAAACTAAAAGATAATTGTTTGAATTATGAAACTTTTGAAAAAATTATTAAAGAAAAAAATCTTAGAAAAAAAATTTTATCGAAAAAAATTACCCCAAATTTAAAAGAGAAATTATCCGATTATTTAGATATTAGTTTTAATTCTTTTGAACATACAATTTCCTCTAGCAAAACAATTATTAAAAGAAAAAAAAAATGCTTACAATATAATTTTCCCTCAAGAAAAAATGGAACAAAAATAATTGACCTATTTTCACTCAACCATTTATCTGGATGTAAAATGTTTGAAATAAATGTAACAAATAAATCCAGAGAAAATACTTTTGACTCAAGTAAGCATCAGTATATTTATATTCTTAAAGATAGAATTAGTTTTCAACACAAGAAAAAAATTATTAATTTAAAGGAAGGAGACTCTTTATATGTGAAACCTTTTGAAAAATTTAGACTTTATGGCAATGGTGGAAGTGCGCTTATTATTAGATTAGAGGGGAATTTGTCTGATCAAATAATTTTTGAATTATCAAAAATTAACTCAAAAAATTTAGGAAGGGTGATTAATGAAAAAGAAAAATGGTACTAAAAAAAAAATAGTTTATCTTGCAATGTCAGTAGATTTTTTACACTCAGGCCATCTGAGAATTATCAAACTTGCAAAAAAATATGGAAATTTAATTATAGGGTTAATGAGTGACAAAGCTATTATTGAATATAAAAGTCTGCCTCTTTTAAGTTTTAGTGAAAGAAAAAAAATAATAGAAAATATCTCAGGAATCTATAAGGTTATAAGACAAGACGACGCTGATTATTCTAAAACATTAAATAAACTTAAGCCAGATTTCTTTGTCCATGGAAGTGATTGGAAATTTGATAACAGAAAACAAATAAGAAATAGAGTTATTAAAATCTTAAAAAAAATAAAATGTAAACTAATAGAACCAAAATATAAAAAAAAAATTGAAGATTATAATTTTAGGTCTAAATTAAGTGAATATTTTTCCCCAGATGTTAGAGTTTCAAATTTAAAAAGAGCTTTAGAAAGCAAGAAAATTGTCAGAGTTTTAGAGTCCCATAACTCTCTAACCGGACTTATTATTGACAACTTAAAAAATAATAAAAACGAAGAATTTGATGCCATGTGGTCATCAAGTCTTACTGATTCTCTCACTCGAGGTAAACCTGATAATCAGTCAGTTGATTTTTCAACTCGGATTAATGGTCTAAATGAAATGATGGATGTAACAACGAAACCAGTAATTTTTGATGCAGATAATGGTGGAAGAGTTGAACACATGCATTTCACTGTTAAGACTTTAGAGAGAATTGGTGTTTCAGCAATGATTATTGAGGATAAAATAGGGCTTAAACAAAATTCATTATTCGCAGATCAAAAAAAATCTTTGCAAGATAGCATTAAGGAATTTTCAAAAAAAATTCAAACAGCTTGTAAAGCAAGAAGATCTAAAAACTTTATGGTAATAGCAAGGATAGAAAGTTTTATTCTTGGAAAAGGTTTGAATGACTCACTGAAACGTGCAATAGCTTATTCTAAAGCAGGGGCTGATGCAATTCTAATACATAGTAAAGAAAAAACTCCAAAAGAAATTTTTTCATTTTCTAATTTATTTTATAAGACAAAATTTTACAAACCCCTTGTTTGTGTTCCTTCAACTTACTCAGCTGTTACTGAGAAAGAATTAATAAAGAATAAGTTTAAAGTGGTAATATACGCTAATCAAATGTTGAGATCAGCTTACCCAGCTATGTTGAATACCGCAAAAATTATTTTAAAAAATAAAAGATCATACCATCAAGAAAAAAAAATGACACCTATAAAAGAAATTATAAGTTTAGTAAATTAATGATTGAGTCAAAAAAATTACTTAATTTTTTAGAAAAAAAAAATTTGAATTTTTTTACAGGTGTTCCAGATAGTGTTCTCAAAAATTTTACAAATCTCTTATCTAAAAAAAAATCACATGTATTAGCCTCTAATGAAGGTAGTGCAGTTTCTATTGGTATAGGATATTATCTATCTTCAAAAAAATTGCCTTGCATCTACATGCAGAACTCTGGTCTAGCTAATGCAATAAATCCTTTAATATCAATTGCTCATCGAGGTGTTTATTCAATACCATGTTTGATGTTGATAGGATGGAGAGGATCTCCGGGGTTAAAAGATGAGCCTCAACATTTAATTAAAGGGAAAATAACAATAAACTTATTGAAACTACTTGGAATTAGATACGCTATAATTGAAAAAGAAAAAGATTTTAAAAAAATATCTAATTTGATTGATTTTTCTAAATCAAAAAAGGTTCCAGTAGCATGCTTATTTAAGAAAAATATATTAATCTCATCTAGTAAAAAAAATAAAAATAAAAATAAAAAACCAATTCTTAGTAATTCGATTCTAAGAATTGATGTCATAAGAGAATTATTAAAAAATATAAGTCCAAAAACAAAGATTATTTCAACTACTGGCTATACCTCCAGAGAACTTTATCAATTGAGAAACAAAGAAAATTTTAAAAAAGGTAAGGATTTTTATATGATCGGAGGAATGGGTCATTCTTCTTCTGTGGCACTAGGTGCATCAATTTACAAAGGAAATAAAGTAATTTGTTTAGATGGTGATGGCTCTATACTTATGCATTTAGGTGCTCTTCATACAATTGGAAACAACAATAATATTAATTTAAAACATATTCTAATAAATAACCGATCTCACGAGTCAGTTGGTGGTCAAGAAATAAGTTTCAAAAGAACCAATGTTGAAAAAATTGTTAAAGGATTAGGTTATTCGAAATATATAAAGATAAAAGATAAAAAATATCTTAAGAAAGGTGTTTCTCAATTACTTACATCCAAGGGCACAGCTTTTTTGGAAGTTCTGGTAAAACAAGGCTCAATGCAAAATTTAGGAAGACCTAAAAACTTTATTAATATAAAAGAAGAGTTTCTCAAAAATTCTTAATTGCTGAATGAAAAATAATTTAATTAATTTAAAAAAAATTATTTCAAGAAATAAGTTTAATAAAATTTTTATTATAACTGGAAAAAAATCTTATACACTTTCTGGTGCAGATAAAATAATTGGCCCAATATTGAAAAAGTATAATGTAAATTTTTTTTATAAAAAAGAATACTTTCCAAAAATAGGTGAATTAAAAGAGATAATTTTTCAAATAAGAAGAATAAAACCAAACTTAATATTAGCGATTGGAGGTGGATGTGTATTAGATTATGCAAAAATTTCTAATTTCCTTACATTTTCAAAAAATCTAGATAGTGAGATTAAAAAAGGGAGTTATTTTACAAAAAAAAAGTTTTGTCACTTAGCCGCTGTGCCTACAACCGCTGGATCAGGCGCTGAAGTTACCTCTAACAGCGTGATTTATATAAATAATCAAAAATATTCTGTTGAAGACCCTAAAATAAGACCGGACAGCTTTTTTCTTTTACCTTCCTTAATATTAAAAAATAGTAAAAAAATAAAAAACTCATCAGGATTTGATGCAGTAGCGCAAGCTGTAGAGTCATTATTTTCAGTCAAATCAAATTCAGCTAGTTTAGTTTTTGCAAAAAAATCTTTAGAACTTTCCCTCAAAAATTTACTCCCATATATAAATAACCCTAATAAATATAACTCTATAAATATGTTGTTAGCTTCAAATTTAGCTGGAAAAGCTATCAATATATCTAAAACCACTGCTCCTCATGCTTTGTCTTATCCTTTCAGTAGTTATTTTAATTTAAGTCATGGACATGCAGTTTCGGTTACTTTTAATAATTGTTTGAAGTTTAATTTTTTGAATTTGAATAAATCTCATGCAAATTTTAATTTGTTAAAAAGATTTGAAATTCTCTTTAATTTAACAAATACTAATAATATAGATGATTTAGTCTTTCATTTCTCCAATTTAATAAAAAATTCTGGTTTAGAAACAAATTATTCAAAGTTAAGTATAAATATAAAAAAACATGCCAATAAAATTTTGTCTGAGGTAAACCAGCAAAGATTGAAAAATAATCCAGTCAAAATGAGCAATAACAATTTAAAATCAATCTTGATTAATCAGAAAGAATAAAATAAATTAATGTTCAAATTTTGAACAATGATAAACAAAACCTTTGCAATATTTAACATATTTGGAGAGAAGTTTAAAAAATACTTATTGTTTTTGCTTTTAATAATTTTTCTCACAATGATAATGGAAACTTTATCTATAGGTATGTTTCTTCCTTTAATAACATCAATACTATCACCAGACAAAATTGAAAATTTTTATATAATTCAAAGAATTTATAATTTGAATATTTTTTCAAATATTTCTGTGGAGTTACTAGTAATAAACTTTTTTTTAGTAATATTTATTCTCAGATTTATAATTTTGTTATTTTGTAATTGGTATAGTGCAGATTTTGAATATAAAATAAGGAACTATATTACAAAAAAACTTTACTCTATTTATATTTTTACACCATTTGCAAAGTTTTTTAAGTTTAACTCTGCAATACTTGTGAAAAATATAAATAATGAAGTAGCTGTTTATTCTGCAGCAATAGGAGCATCTTTAATATTAATTAATGAAATTTTAGTTTTCACCGGATTACTCATATTGCTAGTTTATTTTCAACCAAAAGCCACAATAATTATATTTCTTATTTTAACAATTATTGCTGTGTTAATAAATAAATTTACAAAAAAACAACTTAATGTTTGGGGAAAAAATAGTCAAAAATATGAAGGACAGCGGACAAAACACTTTTTTCAAACATTTAATGCTATTAAAGAAATTAAAATTTTTAACAAAGAGAAATTTTTTATCGAACAGTCACAAAAATTTAATAATTATTTTTTTGACTCGAACAAGAAAGAAATATTTGTTAGGTCTCTACCAAGAATATTATTAGAATTATCATTAATACTGGGTTTAAGTTTTTTTCTTATTCTTGTTATTTCAAAAAATAAGAATTTTCAGGATTTATTACCTAGTATTGTACTTTTCGCAGCAGCAGGTTACAGAATGTTACCTTCAATTAATAGAATTTTAACATCTCTTCAAAAGTTAAGATTTGCTTCACCTGTAATAGAAAATATTAATAATCAATTAAAAAATAAAATCAACTATGAGATAAATAATGAAAAAGTTCCTTATAAGAATTTCAATAAAGAGATTAAATTTGAAAACGTAAGTTTTACTTATCCTGGTTCAAGCAAAAAAATATTCAAAAATTTAAATTTTTCTCTAAAAAAAAATGAGAGAATAGGAATACAAGGAGAGAGTGGATCTGGGAAAAGTACGTTTGTAAATTTAATTTCTGGTTTAATAAAATGTACAAATGGAGATATTTCGATTGATAAAAACAATTTAAAGGAAATCAACATTAAAGATTTTCAAAAAAGAATAGGCTATGTTCCCCAACAAACTTTTTTATTAGATGACAGTATAAGAAATAATATTGCATTTGGGTTAAACACATACCAATATGAAGACAAAAAAATTCATAAAATTTTAGATATAGTAGAGCTAAGTAATTTTATAAATAATTTAGAAAATGGTCTTGAAACAATCGTAGGGGAGAGAGGAACAAAATTATCTGGTGGTCAAATTCAAAGAATCGGGATAGCTAGAGCACTCTTTATCGATCCAGAGTTATTGATACTTGATGAGGCAACAAACGCCTTAGATCTCAAAACAGAAAAAAATGTTCTTAAAAATATAAATTATAATTACAAGAATATTTCAAAAATTGTAGTAGCACATAGACAATCATCATTTCATGAGTGTGAAAAAATTTATCAAATAAATGACGGTAAATTTGTAAATAAAAATGAATAGTCAATCTTTTCTTAGCAAAGTCAAAGATTTTTTAATTAATGATAAAAAGGAAATCCCCAGAGGTTTCTTAAAAAATTTAAAAAATAAAAAATTTCAAATAATAAAAACACATAAAAATAACACTAGTTTAGTCTATATGATTAAAGAAGATATTTTTAGAAAATTTAGCACAAATAAGCTTGGAATTAAAAAAATAAAAGATGAGTCTCAAGGAATAAAGTGGTATCAAAAAAAATCTAGACCTCCTTTTCATTTTTTAAAAAAAACTGTAATTAAAAGTAAATATGGTTTTATAGATACAAAAAAAATTTCTGGAGTAAAGAAAAAATCCTGGAGGCCTCTAAGAGAAAATTATCCATTCTTACTGCAAGCATTCAGACATTATAAAAAAATATTTAAAGGAGAGAAAAAAACAAAAATACACGGTGATTTAACTCTAGATAATATTTTTTTTTCAAGAAAAAAAGTTGTTTTTTTTGACTGGGAGTTTTTTGGTTCCAATAAAAAACATTATGGCTATGATTTAGCATATCTTTTTTTATCTGCTATCATTTTACCTACTCTGGCTGGAAAAAAAATATCAAAGGAGGATGAAATTTATTTTATCAAATTATGGAGAATACTTATCAATGAAAAAATAAGTAAAAAAATTATAAAAGATCCTTTTTCATTTTACATTACAACAATAAAAAAAGATAAAGTGTTAAATGAGGGTTATAAAATATCTAAAAAAAAATTTTTTCCGTTTTTAATACAAAAAAAAATAAAGAATGAGATAAATAAATTAATTAAATCTGCTATTTGTTAAAGTATTTTAAAATTTTTTTATATATTTCCTCAGCCATTAAATAGTTACCCTCTTGAGTGTAGTGCAAATCGTCATCTAAAAAATTTTTTTTAATTCGTTTTTTAGAAAGAAATTTATTAACCGGATCAACTAATTCAATTTCTTTGTATTTATTCTTTATTAATTCTAAATTTTTGTTCAAAATGATATTTGAATAAATATCAAATTTTTCCCTATCATTTTTTTCATTTCCATTTCTAAAATTTTTATAAACAATAAAATCTTCTAAAAGTTCTTGAATATTTTTTTTTTGCAATTCATTATAAATTTCTATTTCAAAATTTCTTGGTTGTTTGATAAGGATAACTTTAATATTATTTCTATTAGAAAAAAGAACTAAGTTTTCAATTTGAACTCTATAATTTGTTTCAAAATAATTTGGAGAATGGAAAATATTTTTATTGTTAGGGTTTCTTATTAATTCATTTTTATTCTTAGAAAAAAACCAAATTAATCTTTTATAGCTTAAATCTAAAAATCTATAGGTCATTAAGTTTGAAAACAAAAAATTATTAATTTTAAAAAGTTTATAGCTTAATTCATTATCAATTATGTTTGGCTTTTTATTTCCCTTAGCGTAAGAGTCATAATGTGCAGAATTATGATTACTTAATAAAATTATATAATTAGGTTTATAATTTTTCAAATTTGAAAA
>MDSZ01048441.1_pt1 | contig 24871 bp, 21 predicted proteins | sample 811201 | NCBI WGS metagenome assembly MDSZ01 (sample SAMN05326647, study PRJNA326480) | marine metagenome | isolation source: seawater | place: Indian Ocean: North | collected 2010
GTAAAGATAGAAATAATAAACGTTTCATAGTGGTAACTCCTCTAAATAATGATTATGCATAAAAGTTGATTTAAAAACAATATTTTTAAGTAAAATGTACATATAAAATACATATCATCAATTTATTGGCTTGAATCTTACTAGCAAGTCATGAAGCGAATGTTTTCTATTTAATTTCGATCCAGGATCTTTAGTTAAAGGTCTCCAAGAATAATTAATTAAGTTACCAAATACAGGTATATTAAAGTAAATCCCTTTATCAAAAGTGCCCTCTCCAAACTCATCAGACGATACATCTGTGAATGAGGCAAAAATACCAAATTTTGTTCCGTTTTCAAAAGATCTTGATAGATCTATTGTTAATCCTTCATCGCCCGCAAGATACTCCCCATAGGATATCTTTGCATCAAAAGGAATACGTCCATAATTTCTATAATAAAAGTTTAAATGGCCAGTAATATTTTCATAGTCAAGAGTCCCAAATCGCATCATATAATCTCTTTTTTTAACTCCAAATACCTCAAAACCAACTGCATAGCTTGAATCTTGATCATAATAAAGATATTCAAAGCCAGCGCCATTAAACATTTCCTCTAAAATCCCTGCTGACATCATAATGTGATGGTTCTTTTTTGGAGATAAATGATAATCAAATTGAGCTCTTCCAATAAATATGCCCTCATTAAAGTTTTTAAGATAATCTTTTACATCAGATCTCACTTGTGCAGGGTATGTATTTACTGGCGGATATTTCAGATCATCAAAGTTATCTGCAAGCGAGTATTTTAAATTCGAAGAAAAAAAGAAGTTATCTAGAAAACTATACTCGCTTATGTTTTCGATCATTAATGCGCCTTTAAAGAATTCTTCTCTTGAAGCCAGGAAAGGTCTTAATGACAGCCTAGTATTAGTCTTAAATTTCTTTTTAGCCTGTCTTTGATATATTAGCTTTGCGCTCCTTTCAAAATCATCATCATATTCAGATCTTGCTTTTAAATCTGCAATCCTAAGATCTGTTTTTACTGGCTTTTCAAGACCTGCATTAAAAGAAGCTCTTCTAATTATTTCATCGATTATGTCTAGATTAGGATGCGTAAATTGACTCATTTCAATACCAATTTGATCACCTCCCTCAAGAATTTTATTAACTCCAATGCCATTCTCTTTGAGCTCTCTAATAAATCTTACATACTCGCTATCCGTCTGATTATGATTAGCTTCTCTATATTCATACCTAGGCCTGCTTTCTTTTGATTCATTCTTATAAGAGAATCTAATCGATGTAGATTTTCCTCTTTCTGATGAAATTCCGATTGAAAAATTCCGAGTTAAATTAAAGTCTATGCCAACTGAGAAATCTTGCTTTGAATAAGCATATCCTACCTTTCCTGGGGTGACAGTTGTATCGTATTCAATTTTTAACAAATATCTATCATTAATAACATGACTCACTCCAAAAAACGGTGAAACTGTATCTCCTGAAAAATATCTTGAAGGTTGAAACTGTCCTCCACGATCCTCAGTTACTGTGGGCCGATCATAGAAACCATCATAGATATCTCCAAGTGGATTCTTAAAATTCTTATCTGATCCATTAAGTTGTCCCCAACCCAATCCAAAATGAAAATCTGTTTTATTTATTCCATAGCTTCCAACAATATACTCAGAACTATAAAATCCAGTCCCAGCAATATCATTTATCCCAATAGCAATTGCCGGCAAGACTCCCTCTTCTTTAATTTTTAATTTAAAGTTAAATCCTTTATCTTTATAGTCTTGGTCGCACACAGGATCATAATCAAATGCGCAATATGGTCTATCTTTAATACTGGTATAGAAGAAAGAGGCTTCGAGCCAATCAAAAGGATTCGAGGTCATAGTTATTTTTTGATCAGGTTCGCCACTATATAGAGTGAAGCCAAATGAAGATTCATTGAAGAGTCTAGCTGTCGGCATATTTATCAGACCGACAACACCATGATTGTTAAAAGAATTATATTCTAAGCTGTCAGAGAGTATATTTTTTGAGAATACAGCTAAAAAAAGATAGATAAAGACGAAATTCTTCATCTAAGTTCTAATTATTTTGCAAACTTTCGATTGCAGCAGCAGAAAATGCTAAATCAGATAAAACTTGGGTCATTGGTAATAGTGATTGCGATATTGGATTATTAATATTAATCTTTCTTGGAACAACTACTGTATCTCCAGCTTCAAGTTTTATATTTCTCGTGAATATGTTTCTGCTAGAGATTTCAATGAGTCCATTTGATTTAATAACATAAACCTTTCCTTTGTCTGCATAATCTCTAAATCCACCAGCATTAGAAATTGCAGAAGTGACGGACATATTTCTTTTATATTCAAAAGCTATCGGATTTAATACCTCACCTAGTACATTTATGACATTTGGTTTTGTGGGGACGAATATAACGTCTCCATCTAATAAAGTTGTAGCTTGTGATGTTTGGGACTGTGGTTCAAAGTTTCCAGCTACTCTTCCAAGATTTGCAGGCTCTATGGTTTCTAATAATGATGAATAAATATTAATATCGCTAATGTCTTCACCTTTTTGCTGAAACGTAAGTAAGGCTCTATTTAAATCTTCTTTGGATCTTTGTATTGATTCTTTTTGGCGATCTCGAACATTTTTTCTGGTAAAAATAACACCTTCTAAAAAAGCTTCGGGCTTAAAAGTTCCAATTAAATCATAAAGATCTTGCAACACGCTTTCAGAGCTCATGGTATATGTTCCTGGGAAATCAACAGCACCTTCAATAGTAACTTGTATCAAATCATTTACAGGAGACCTAAATGTTACGGTGTGATACTTTTTTGCAATAAATTGCATATTTCTATAATCTTCATTGACGATAAAACTATCTAAAGGACTAATATATCTTGCTTCAGATTCAACATCACTCATATCAAGACCAAGATAATTAATCAATGATTCCACACTAAATCTTCCAAAGACCGGGATATTATATGCTTCTTCCTTATGATTAATCCTTAAACTAAAATCATCTATTAAGCTCTTAGCCAATTCACTAATCTCACCATATTCCCTATCATAAATGTTGGCAAAAAATAGCTTAGAGTTTGGCAAAACATTCACAGAGCGGAATGTACTAGGATCTTTAAGATTAAACAGAGTAACCGACTTAACTAAACTATCATCATCAAACTGTTCTAAGACTGCAAGCCAAGGATAAACGTCAATAAATTCTAGCTGGTTAATGACTTCTCCCAAAGTTTCTTTATCAGAAATAGAATAAAATCCGGGCTCTTTTATCGCACCAGAAACTTTTACGCTGGCAATATTTTTACTTACATAAGGATTAACATTTACACTCAAAACATCTGAAAGACCAAATTCTGGATTGCTTACATTGATGTTTTTAATTGATGATGATTTTATGTCTAGAACTTCTAGGCTGATATTAGATTCATTAGCAATTTGAGTAAAACCAAGTGCAAAGTTAATTAAGTCATCAAGATCTTCGTCTTCCTTAATTTCATAAATAGCAGGACGTTTAACTTCTCCTGTTACATTTATAAATTGTTGTGCAGGGTCAATTACGATAACATCACCTGATTCAATTGTTATGTCATCAGACCTATTACCGTTTATTAAAAGTTTATAAAGATCAAATGAATAAGTCTCGCCATTAGTTCTAATAAGTCTTATATCTCTGAGTGTTCCTATCTCGGATATTCCTCCAGAATAACCAAGCGCACTTGATATAGTGCTAAAAGGATTAACTAAATAAGTTCCAGGTGTCTTAACTGCTCCAACAATAGTAATTTTTTTTGCAGAAAGATTTTTTAGAGATAAGTCTATTTGAACACCAATATAGGATTGCTCAATGAGATTTTTTAGCTTATTTTTTACTTCTTGGAATGTTTCACCAACGACAGAAATAGAGCCAAGTTCTGGAAATAAAATACTGCCATCCAAATTTACATTAAGGTCAAAAATATCTTCTCTTGACCCAGATAATATTACAGTAAACTGATCATTCAGCGATATTTTATAGTCATTAGGAAGAGGCAAATCTCCTACTGCAGATATGGAGGTAGGAACAGATGAAAAATAATTATAGCCATACTTCTTATTGATGGGGTCATCGATATCATCGTCGATATCATCGTCTTGTGAAGATTTTATTGTGCTTTCCTTTGTAATAGGTTTTGGTTTTTCTGAAGAGTTACTTTTTGCTAGCTGGCTTTTTGCCAATTCAATCTGTTCTGGAGAGAGATTTTTTAGCAAAGAAGGATCTATTTCCTGGCTATAAGCATGTAAGCTTAAAACTAAAATTAGAGGCACTAAAGTAATTGCAAAAAGTTTCTTCATTTTTTTAATTTCTTCTTTTTTTTATAAGTTATATTTCTAAATTATATATTGTGTTTAAATAAAAAGTTGGTTTTATGTCTTATTTTGTTACATTCCTGGAATAGAAACCCCGTCAATTTTAAGTATTGGGCTTAATATTTCATTTACTTTTTTATTAATTTCAAAGTCAGATAAGGTCTTTAGGTGTGATTGAAAGATAAACCTGTAACCTAATTTTATTATTTCTCTTTTATCATCTTTATAGTAATCAAATATAAATGAATCTTTGATGATTTCGTCTGAAATATTATTTAGCATATCTATAATTTCATTAACAATCTGCACATCCTCAATGACAAATGAAAAATCTCTTGTGCTTGAAGGATATTCAGAAATTGGTTTGTAGTTAATGAAATCTATAGCCTTTTGTTCAATGGTTAACTTTGAGAAGAAACTCTCCGGTATGTCTTCTAAAGATTTTTCAACATAAAGAATTTTATCTTTCTTCTTTGTGTTTAGGTTATTTCTAGAGATCTCAGTTATTTCAAAAATATCTTCACCATGGTCTGAATTTAAAAGCTCATTGAGATAGTGGTAGTCAAGTTTTTTTTGAAAATTATTGTAGTTATGCCCTTGTCTGCCACTAATTATTAGCCCTAGTTTTTTCTGTTGTTTCAATTCTTTATCTTTTGAGTAAATATCGCTGATTTCAAAAAGCTTTACAGAGTCTTTTTGCCTCCTTTCATTGTATAGGAGGTTTTCAATGAGAGAGTTCTTTAGAGATATTCGAAGATTATTTCTATTTGAATCAAGCGGATTATCTATATTTATAGATTCTCTTTCCTTATCTGAAGTAAATGGAAAATTAATAACTTCATAGAAGCCATTTTCAACAAGAAGTGATTCTAATTTTGCAACTTTGCCCTCATGATTATAAGCAATTTTTTTAAGATTGATTGGAGTACTTTTAATGTTGTTATAACCTATAACTCTTGCAATCTCTTCAGCAAGATCGTTGTTTGATACAATATCATGCCTGTAAGTTGGTATCTTTATTTGATCTGTAATATCAAAACCAAGCTCCTTGAGGCATCTAATATATTCATCTTTTTCAAGAGAGGTACCAAGAATATTATTTATTTTTTTTACGTCTATTGGTATGGAAGTGCTTTTTATGTGCCCTGCTGTGAACGATTTCAGTCTAATTGATTTTAATTTAGCGTGATCTTGAACAACTTTTGTAAATCTTCTCAGTACCATTTCTTGCAAAGCTATATCAACACCCCTCTCAAACTTATGAGATGCATCTGAAATTAAGTTATATTTTATAGATTTTCCAATAATGGACTCTGGATTAAAGTAAGCGCATTCAACTAAAACTTTTTTTGTTTCTCTAGAGCAGGCAGTTGATGCTCCTCCCATTACACCAGCAAGACTTATAATTTCTCCATCAAGAGTAAAAACACAGTTATAGTCTTCCAAGGTAATCTCAGAATTTAATAATGTTTTAAATGTATTTTTACAATCTTTATTTTCAAAAATTAATTTATTTTTAACTGCCTCTCTGTTAAAACAGTGAGTTGGTTGCCCTAATTCATAAGAAATAAAATTTGATATGTCAGTAAAAAAATTTGTTTTCTTATTTCCAAGACCGCTAAAGTAATTTTCTAAATAAGGCTTATAATTCTCAGTTGCTTCTTCAATTTCAATTTCTAAAAAAGATATCTGAGGGCAATCTGATGGAGAAAGGTTCTCAAAATCGATTTCGAGAGAATCAAAATTATCTTCAAAAATATCAACAGGCTTAGACTTGCCAAAAAAAATGTTTAAGTCTCTCGCAAGTCCTAAAAGCGATAAACAATCTCCCCTATTTGGAGTGAGTTCCATATCAAATATATCACCAAGGATTTCGTGCTCGTGACCAAGCTGAAATAATTTTTCGGATAGTAATTCTTTTGAAGGTTTGTCAGATAAATGATTTATTAGATCTTGGTATAGTATCTTCATTTGAATTGTGCAAGAAAATCTAAATTTGATTTATAAAATTCCCTTATATCATTAACACCATATTTAAGCATTGCTATTCTCTCGACTCCTAGGCCAAAAGCCAAGCCACTATATTTATTCGAGTCTATACTGCAATTCTCCAATACAATTGGGTTTATAATTCCACAACCAAGTATCTCAAGCCACTTGCCGTTTCCTGAAAGTATGTCTACTTCAGCAGAAGGCTCTGTAAATGGAAAATAAGAGGGCCTAAATCTTATTTCGACATGATTACCAAATATTTCATAAAGAATTTGATGAATAAGATCTTTTAAATTAGCAAAAGTTACAATTTCATCGATATATATACCCTCTACCTGGTGAAACATTGGAAGATGCGTTGCATCGTCATCTTTCCTATAAACTTTACCTGCTGAAGTAAAGGCCATTGGTGGCTTTGAATTAAGCATGCTTCTTACTTGAACTGGAGAAGTATGCGTTCTTAAAACATTCTTCTTCCCTTCAACATAAAAAGTATCATGCATTTGTCTGGCTGGATGAGATTTTTTAATATTTAACATATCAAAATTAAACTCTTCTGTTTCTACTTCTGGGCCATCTATCTCATCAAAACCAAATTTTGACAATAATCTTATTAAGTAATCTTTAGTTTGATTTATCGGGTGAAGTGAGCCTTGGTAGTTAATAACTTCTGGCAAATTTACTTTGTCTTTTGAAGACATTGAAACTTACTCTACAGCAGTTTTTACAATTTTTTGAAAAACTGGCGCATCATTAGTGGCTAAATCTGAAAGAATTTTTCTATTTAATTTAATATCTTTTTTAAGAAGTCCATTAATTAATTCCGAATAAGTAACACCAAGAGATCTTGAACCAGCGTTTATTCGGGTTATCCAAAGAGATTTAAAGCTTCTCTTTTTATTTTTCCTGTCTCTAAAGGCATACTGAAGTGCTTTTATATTTGATTGCTTGGCCGTTTTGAATAGCCTACTTCTTGCTCCATAATGACCTTTTGTAGCTTTAAGAACTTTTTTATGTCTCGTTTTAGCAGTTACTGATTTTGTTGTTCTTGGCATCTTATTTATTAATTAACCTCGAGGCCACTTTTAATACATCGCCTGTAAGTTTATTTAAACCTCTGTTATGTCTCTTTCTTTTTGTAGATTGCTTTGAAAGAATATGATTTCTCCCAGCACTTCTACTTTTAATGGTAGATCCCGTTCTTTTAAAACGCTTGGATGCTCCCGAATGTTTTTTTAATTTATATCCCATCTTAAATACTTTAACTTTTCCTTTTCAGTGGTGAGAGAACCATCATTAGCTGCCTTCCTTCCAATGAAGGCTCTTGATCTACTTGAGCTAAGTCAGATAATTCTTCCTTAAGTTTATTCAACAAATCAAGGCCAAGATTACTATTTAAAATCTCCCTTCCTCTAAATCGGACGCTTATTTTAGTCTTATCTCCGTCAAGAATAAAGCTTTTTATTTTTTTTAGTTTTATATTGTAATCGCCTGTATCAGTGGAGGGCCTGAATTTAATTTCCTTAACTGAAGTTCTTTTAATCTTTCCCTTTGATGAAGAAATATTTTTTTTCTTTGTAAATAAATGTTTCCCATAGTCCATTAGCTTGCACACTACTGGATCTGAACCAGATGGTGAAACTTGAACTAGATCTAATTCAGACTGTTGAGCTTGTTCTAATGCATCTTTAAAGTCAACTAAACCACGCTTTTCGCCTTCTTGATCGATGAGCATAACTTTATCTGCTCTAATTTTTTGATTTATGGGAACTATATTTTTTTTTTTGATAGCAATGATTATTTTCCGATGTAATTGATTAATTAAAAATAATTAATTGTGTGATTAAGCATAGAGTTTGATTTTATAGCAAAAGATACTTTATTTAAATAAATTTATGGCTCTAAAATGAAATGATTCCAACCAGTATTATCATTTCTATAAAGATTTCTTATATTTAATCTAAATTCATTTCCTTCCCAAAATTCTATTTCATATGGTGTAAAGAAATAACCTAAATCCAGAAAGCAATAGTTCAACCCTAAATATGCTTCAAAAAATTATTCATCTTAAAGTTTCTGGTAGAGAAGGAATGTTACCAAATGCCTTTTCCACTATATTGCTGGATGGAAAGAGAACCACCCAGGCAGTAACAAAAATGATTTTAATGTATAACCAAAGTGTGTTATTTCCAATAAACCAAACCTCTAAATCACTTTTGTGAGGAATAATGTGTTCTCTATAAAATTTCATTGGCTCATCACAATCAACCAAATAGCGCTCTTCATCTCGAAAGACAATTGATCCGATACCTGTCAGTCCAGGTCTGATTGTTTCTAACTTCAGGCGTCCATTTTTTGGATAATAGGCATAAGTATTCGGTACCATTGGTCGAGGACCTACTACGCTCATATCTCCAATAAAAATATTCCACAACTGTGGCAATTCATTTAACTTCGTTTTCCTTAAAAACTTTCCAAAAGGTAGAACTCTGGGATCGTTTTGGACTGTTATTTCACCAGCACCAATGTTTGGACTATTTTTTAACATTGTTGCAAATTTATATAACCCAAATAAATTACCTCCTCGGCCTACTCGCTCTTGTATATAAAAGATTTCTCCCTCTCCTGTTAACTTTAAAATAATGATTATTGGGAGTAGCAATGGTCCGAGAATTACTAAAGCCAAAAAACTAAATACAACATCTAAAAACCTTTTCACTACTTTTTCACCTTACCCGAAACAGCTTCTGGTGTTTCAAAACCACCGGATTGGGGTGATTGGCCAGAATTAAAAAAGTCACGGTACCAATCAACCGTCAAACTGACGGCCTCCTTCCAACCAATTGAAGGTGAGTAACCAAAGTGTAACTTCGCTTTGTCTATATTTGGACAACGCCTAGCAACAGAGCCTGGGTATGTCATTGCAGGCACATACTTACCAGTATAGTTCATTAGTTCACCTATATAGGTGGTCAGAGCTTCCATATTGATTTCTTCTTGGTTACCAATATGATAAATCTCGCCTGCTGCTTTATCACTTTCCATAGCACCCACAGTACCCATAACGGCATCATCTATATAGCAAAATGCTCTTGTTTGATCATGACCATATATTTTAAATGGGGATTGTTCACCTCCAATAAAGCGCTCAACAATATGCGGAATTGCATGACCAAAGCCCATTTCAGGACCAATAATATTCTGATAACGTACAATGGTACATTCATAATCATATACATCAGCTGAGTGTATAAATGCAGATTCACCATGCAATTTTGTAGTTGCATAAGTCCACCGGGGATGTTTCACATCTCCAACACACAGTGGAACATTCTCTGCAGTAGGAATCTCTGTATTAAATAAATCAGATGTAGCTGCATAATTTTCACTAGACGATGAAAACAATAGTCTTTTGATAGGATTGCGGGATATCCAATCCAAAGTATTCATAGTTAAAAGCGTATTTGTTCTAATGACATCTTGAGGAAATTTTAATGTACGATTAACACCAACAATAGCAGCCAACATATAAATCTCATCGAAACTTTGATTTAGGTTTTCGAAGGAAGAAATATTAGTAAAATCTGCTTGTACAAAATTGAAACGATCACGTTTATTCTCATCATTAGATATATCCTGCCAATTAGAGCCAACTTTAATATCGGCTGCGGTAACATTGCAATCTCCCTTATTCACAAGAAAATCTACAATATTTCTGCCAATAAATCCGCCACCACCTAAAACTAATACTTCCTTCATACTCTTCCTCAAAATATCTATCCTAGATCACCTCGACCTAGGACAGAAACTTTGTGTTTACTTTGTAAAATCAATAACTGTTCTTTATCAAACAAACCGATAGTGTCGTAAATTAAAGTTGATTTCAATGCCATTAATTTATCAATAGTCGATTTTAGCTTGTATTGACTGTGGCCAGCAGATAAAACTATTAAATCGGTAGTCGAATCAAGCACAGAATTTAAATCAGATTCAACAAAACATTGTTGCTCTTCCCAATATGATACAAACGGATCATGCAATATTATTTCTGCTCCAGTTTCTCTTACCATTTCTACTAAAGGTTCAACAGGAGTATAACGAGTATCTCCAACATCACCTCGATAAGACACACCAAGAAAAGTAACCTTTTTATCACTTACATCGCCGAATACCTTAACAAGACGGTTATAAGCAAAAATAGGCATTTGATCATTTACAGAAACGCCTTTAATGCTCATTTCAAGATCTAACTTAGATCCAAAGTGATATTTACGTGCCCAACTTGCAAGTAAAGGATCCTTCGTTAAACAATAACCACCAACACCAACACCCGGATACATCAAATTAGCATGAGTTGGCCTAACTCTAATAGAATTAACAATCGCATATAAATCAACACCAGCTTCCTCTGCAAATCTCGACCATTCTACTGCAAATGCTATATTCATAGCACGGTATGAATTCTCAAGAACTTTTGCTATCTCAGTCGCATTTGTGTGCTCAAGCCTAGTAAGGTCACACTTTGATATATCTATAATCGTTTTTAAAAACTTTTCAACTGCATTTGCGCTAGACTCAGTCACGCCTGCATATACCCGAGGAAAATTACGAATTGAGTCAATATACTCAGGCCCAGGCATCACCCTTTCGTAAGAGTGGCCAAGGCGATATTCTGCAATTGACATATCACGCAGCAGAAGTTGTTCATCAATTATCGGTTTCACTACTTTTTCACATGTTCCTGGCGGAACTGTAGTCTCAACAAGGATTAGTACATCTTTTTTACAATTTTTACCAATTGACTCAATGGCCAGCTTAAAACCTGATAGATCTACATCAAAATCATTTAGCATGCGCTCTTTACTTGATTTTTTTTGAACATCTAGGTTTATGTCAACAATAACGACATCTGCATATTGATAAGCAGCGGGATCATAGGTTGCAAAAAAATTACCCTTTTGACGGGAGCGCTCAAAAAATTCCTCAATTTTTGGATCATCAGCAATTATTGGGAATATGCCTTCATTTATAGACCGTATTTTCCAAAATGTATTTTCATTTGCTAAATCAACTCCGATAACAGCATAGTCTTCATCCATAGCATTAGCGCAAACTAGTGACATTACTGCACCTACAAAACCTAGGCCTTGTACAACAATAACTTTTTTCCCTTTATGCTTTGATAAGAATGCCTTGATAGCTTTTTTATCATCAATTGTATCGGGAACTTGATATGATTCTTGAGTAAGAGGGTTAACTGAAATGGTCATTCATATCCTTTTTTAGCTGTTTAATTATTTTTAATAAATTAATCATTACGAGAGTTTATTTTATAATTATTCGTGATTTATTGCATCGATGAAAAGATCACAAACTATATCTTGATTAAACTCTTTTTCAACTTTACTTCTGCCTCTAATTCCCATCGCAGTTCTAGTTTCATAGGTTTCTTCTATCATGGACTCCATTTTTTTTAACAAATCATTATGATTTCTTGGTTCACACAAAAACCCAGTTATTCCATCATCTATAACCTCTCGGCAGCCTGGTACATTTGAAGCTATTAATGGCCTACCCATCGCAGCTCCTTCTAATAAAACTCTAGATGTGCCCTCCCTATATGAAGGAAGTACTATGCAACATGCCTTATCAATATAACTTGTAACATCATCAGTTTCGCCCAAATATTCTACGACACCCTCAGCTACCCAATCTTCCATTTGTTTACTTGGTATCGATGTTCGATTCTGAACTCCAAGGGGACCAAGAAGTTGAAACCTAGCGCCTGGATATTTACATTTAATTTCGCGAGCTGCTGAAACAAACTCTCCAACACCCTTGTCCCAAAGCATTCGAGCTATAAGTAGAAACGTTATACTGCTTTCTTTTGGTAATTCGGTAACAAAAAATTTATTTAAATCCACTCCTGAGCCCGGCGTCAATTTGGAGATGTTTGGATCTACTAAACTATTTGAAATAAAAATAGATCTATCACTGTTATTTTGAAAAAAAACCGTCCTTACCTTTGAAAGAGAAAATTTGTAAAGAACCTTCACTAGCTTAGTTATCCAATTATCTTTAATAAAAGCAGTCCCAAGTCCAGTAATCATAACAATAGACTTTATTTTTATTATCCTGGCAGCTAAAGATCCATAAATCACAGGCTTAATGGTAAATAAGAAAATATAGCTTGGCCGCAAAGATATCAAATGTCTTATAAAATCAAGAAAAGTAAAAAAATCAATTAATGGATTTATTCCTTGTCTAGAAATAAATAATGGTCTTATTTCGTCTACTTCACTTTTAATAGAGTTTTCAAATCCATCAAACTGAGTCAAAACAATTACTCGATAGCCTTCAGCTTTTAGACGCCTAATAATTGGCATTCTAAAGTTAAGCACCGTCCAAGCATAATTCGAACATACAACAACTGTTCTATTGCATAGATCATTTTTTAGTGGCAAGAGAAATATCTCCAAAGATTGTTAAATTGTTCATATATTTAATCTAATCTATCTAAAACATTTGACTTGATCCAAGCATAACCTGTTTTTAAAACATCAGGCTTCACAAAATAATAGAAGCAAGCTAAATAAATAATCATTACAGAAAGTGTCAGAGAAAACTCAATAATGAAAGACCATAAAATAGAATCTGGCAAAAAATTCCACGACACAAATCTTACAAAGAAGCCAATGAAGACTAAGCAAGCAAAAACAAATAATAATTGATTTGAATATAGTATGTTTTTTAGTGAGAGAGATTGATTTAAATGTAATTCGGTCATGTTTTTCCATAGATATACAAGTGACCAAAATACGAAGAAATACATGGCAACCATGACAATAAATTCCTCAATTTTTAAACCTATAATAATGAAAATACTAAAAACTATGACTAATAAAGCAAGTTCTGCAAAAACAAAGCGATTCCATGATTTCATATTCATATTAGTTATGTATAAGATGCTTAAACAGCCTCTTAATGATAATGACATACCAAATACTCCTAGTATTTGGAAATTTCTTCCAAATTCCGACCATAATGGGCCCATTAAAAGTTCTAGCATTAAGTCTCCAAAACAAACAACCATCGCTATCATAGGAATTACAATAATACAGATTGCCACTGTTACTTTCTGTAATTCTTTATATGAATCTTCATATCCAAGTTCTGATAGGAATGAAAATAACGGATGAGTTATTGCTTGTCGGATAATTTGATCTGGCATCGAGGCTAAGTTTTTAGAATAAAGATAAAATCCCAATTGACTAGCTCCATATGATATCCCAACTATAATTCTGTCAATAGAAAAAGTGAGTCCCTCTAATAACCTTGAAGCAGCTATTTTAAAACCATATTTAATTAAATTATATTCTTTAACATTTGGCTTCTTCAGGTTAAACGAAATTTTTAATCCAAACCAAAGTCGATAGCAACATAGCACAAATAAAGCTTCAAAAAGATATCTTGCTATAATAGCGAGATATCCAAAATTATATATAGCCATCGTTATAGATATAACTGAACCAACAACAAACCCAACTAGCTCTACAAAAAATATTGTATCGAACTCTTTAAACTTCTCAAAATAACCTCGTCTTTGAACATTAAGAGAAGAAACTACAATGAATAAACAAAATATCATTAGAGGAAATAGAGAGATATCCACTTCAAAGATATCCTCAATAAATGACCTAGAAATTACAAGAATGCTGCAAATGAGTAGTGCTAAAAGCAGATTCAATAAATGCAATTTACCCAAGAATTGTGTATTAGCATCAGACTTCAAAAAACTATTCGTTAAACCTCCTTCAAGCAAAGGAACAAAAAACTGATATGCAATAAAGATTACAGCGAAAACACCGATTTCTTCAGGAGAAATATACCTGCCATAAATGGCTAGAACAGCTAACATGCCGAAAATTCTTATAAATTTTCCGAGCAAGGTATAAGATACGGCTTTATTCAGTTGCATATGTTGAACATATTTTTTATGTTTAATTCAAAGATTCTCATTGAGAAAGTTATTACTGGTTGGAGTTACCAATAGATGATTGAGCAAACCATTGACTTGTATATTTTAGTCCTGTCTCGGGAGCATATAAATCAGAATATCCCAGATAAGTTTTTGCTTTTTCTATGTCTGCTAGCGAGTGGAGAACATCTCCCTTTCTAAAGTCAGCAAATAGTGGCTCCTCAATGTGGAGATTTTCAATAATTTCACACAAATTCTGCTTTAAAATAGAATGAAGTTCTATTAGGGATGTTCGTTTTCCAAAAGCAACATTATAAACCTGATTTAATGCTTTGCTATCAGTTGTCGTGGCAGCTCTAATATTTGCTTGGACAGCATTCGCTATGAAGCAAAAATCTCTAGAAGTTTGCCCATCTCCATTAATAGTACATTGTTTACCACTAAGCATATAGCTAATCCATTTTGGAATAACTGCAGCATAAGCTCCGTTTGGATCTTGCCTAGGACCAAAGACATTAAAATATCTTAAACCAACTGTTTCCATTCCAAAACATGAAGCAAAAACATTCGCATATAGTTCATTAACATACTTAGTTACAGCATAAGGCGATAAGGGATTGCCAATAGTGCCCTCTTCTTTTGGTAGGGCCTTTGAATCTCCATATGTTGAGCTGGATGCAGCATAAACAAATCTATCTATACCTTCGTCACGAGCGGCTATAAGCATATTTAAAAAACCAGTGGCATTTGAACTATGTGTTGCTATTGGGTCAGCTATAGACCTAGGTACGGAGCCAAGAGCTGCCTGATGAAGTACAACATCAACCCCTTTACAGGCTTTAACGCAAGTTGCTATATCACTAATATCACCTTTAATTAAGTTATGATTTTTCCAGTTATCCGGACCTACCAAATTTTTAACCTGTATTAAGTTTTTTTCATGCCCAGTAGAGAAGTTATCTAAACTAGTGACTCTTTGATTTAGCCTTAAAAGCATTTCCACAATATTTGAACCTATAAAACCAGCCCCACCGGTAACTAGATAATGCCTAGAGTCATTCAGTAAAATATTTTGTAGATCAGAGGAAAGCTGATAATCTTGCAATTCAGGAATAGATTTCAAAACTATAACCTCCAAACATGATAACCTCTTTTTATGAGTTCTTCCTTATCTAGTTTTGCCTTTACATCCACATAGAGACCACCAGGTAGCAATTTTTCTTCGATATTTTCAATGGTTAATTCTAATATTTCTTGATGTGGAACAGCAGCAATCATAGCAGCGGATGCTGGAAGGTTTTCCCAACTCGAAAGCCGAAGACCGAAATCTTTAAATGCTTGTTCTTCTGATGCAACTGGATCATATATATGAGTTACAACCCCATAGTCATTTAAATAATTAATTAGATCAATAACTTTTGAATTGCGAACATCCGAACAATTTTCTTTAAAAGTTAAACCCATGACTATAATATTAGCGCCTTTAATTAAAACATTCTCTTTAATTAAATGTTTTATAGTTTGGTCTCCTATAAACTGTGAAACACTATCATTGATTCTTCTTCCAGCCAAAATTACCTGTGGATGGTACCCCACTTCTTCAGCCTTATGTGTAAGATAAAAAGGATCAACCCCGATACAATGACCGCCTACTAGACCCGGCCTAAATGGTAAAAAATTCCATTTGGTTTCTGCTGCCTCCAAAACCTCCAGAGTATCAATTCCTATTCTATGAAATATAAACGCAAGTTCATTTATTAGAGCAATATTTAAATCTCTTTGAGTATTTTCTATAACTTTAGCTGCTTCTGCCACTTTGATACTGGAAGCCTCATATGTACCAGCTGAAATAATAGTTTTATATAACGATGACACACGGTCTAAGGTATCCTCTGAATCTCCTGAAACAACTTTTATAATATTTGTTAAAGTGTGTGTTTTATCTCCAGGATTTATTCTTTCAGGAGAGTAACCCAAAAAAAAGTCTTTTTTCCAACGATATCCAGATTCTCGTTCCAGAATTGGCATGCATAATTCCTCAGTTGCACCAGGATAAACTGTTGATTCATAGATGACCGTAGCACCTTTTTGTAGGTTTTTACCTACACTTATACTTGCCGAGATAAGCCCAGAAAAATCTGGATTATTTGTTTCATCTACTGGAGTAGGTACCGCAATAATTATAAAATCAGCAGAATTTAATTTTTTAAAATCTGTGGTGGGTTCAAAAAATTGAGAAAGCTCAAATTCTAACTCACCCATCTCTCCAGTAGGATCTCTCTTTTCTAAATAAGCTTTTACCTTATTAGTTGAGGTATCTAATCCTATAGTTTTATGGGTTTTTCCAAATTCTAGAGCTAATGGCAGACCTACATAACCCAGTCCAACTACAGCGATTGTAATATTTGACATGTTTTTTACTTCCATAAAGTGTCTAAATTTTTATTCTATAGAATTGATCAAATCAAAACAATGTATTAAAAAACTCAAAGATCTTGCCCAGCTAACCATGATTGAAACATTAAAACATTCCAAAGCTTTTTTTCATGATTATAACGGCCTGATAAATGCTCTAACCAAATAGCTCTTATTGGGTCTGGATTAAAGTAACCCTCTCTGCTGAGGCGCTCCCTGCTCAATAATTCTTCTGCCCAATCTCGTAAATCTCCTCGCAACCATTCTCCAATCGGAATTGAAAATCCCATTTTTGGCCTATCGATAAGATGCTTTGGTATATAACTAGACAGAATTTCACGCAAAGGAGCTTTAGTGAGTCCGTTCCTAAACTTAAACTCGATTGGTAATTCCCATGCAAACTCTACTAAATGATGATTAAGAAAAGGAGCTCTTGTTTCAAGACTATTAGCCATAGATGCTCTGTCTACCTTAACCAAAATATCACCTGGCAAATAAGATATAAAATCACATGCCATCATGTACTCTGCATTACTCATCTCTTCTGAAGAAAAATCAGAAAACCTAGGGTCAATGAGCTCCTTTGCACCAAGAACAAATGATTCAGGATCATGCCATTCTGAGCATATATCTCTATATAAACTTTCTATATTCTTGCTACCTATTACTCGGGCAAATTTATGCATTTTCTCCCCAAGACGAGATTGATTTGTAAATGATGATAAGCTATCCCAAAGTGATGGCTTAATGCTTAGCATTGCTAAACCAACAATTTGACGTAATTTTTCAGGTAAAAAAACTAGCTTAGGCCAAAAATCATGAGCGATTTTATAACGATTATAACCACAAAAAACCTCATCTCCAGCATCTCCTGACAAAGCTACAGTTACTTGCTGCCGAGCAAGCTTACTAACCAAAAAAGTTGGAATCTGGGATGAATCAGCAAAAGGTTCAGAGTAGATTGTAGCCATCTCAGGAATAGTTTCTCTAACTTCATTCGACGAGAGATAAAGCTCAGTATGTTCTGTGCCAAGATGAGTTGCAACAGCTTTTGCAAAACCTGCTTCGTTAAATTCTGTCTCTTGAAAACCAATAGAAAATGTATTAACTCGGGAATGAGAATTTTCTTGCATTAGGGCTGTAATAAGAGACGAGTCTATTCCACCAGATAGAAAACTACCTATTGGCACATCTGCAAGCATCTGACCTCGAACACTTTCATTCAACATAGAGTGAATTTGTCCAACAGCATCTTTGTAGTCGAGATGTTTATTAGAGGATGTCTTTTTCGTGAAGATATCGTTAGCTGACCAATAGCAATCTGTTTTTGATGTAAGATTCTTACTTGAGATGATAATTTTATTTGCGGGTAATAATTTCTTAATGCCTTTATATATAGAACGATCATCGCCTACATATCCGTATCTTATGAATTGAGATAAGGAGTTTCTATCTATAGTAGGATCAAAATTATTAAATTGTTTTAGTGCATTTAAGTCTGATCCAAATACTAACGATTTTTTCTCACAATCTCCAACCCATCCATAATATAGTGGCTTTTCTCCAAACCTATCACGAACTAAAGTTAGCTCTAAATTCTTCAGATCCCAAATAGCCATTGCAAACATCCCTACACATAAGCTTAATGTCTTATCAATACCCCATGCATCGAAAGCAGCAAGCAGGGTTTCAGTGTCAGAATGTCCTCTCCAATCAGGTGATCTGTTTTGGTCTGCCAACTCAGATCTAAGATCTAAATGATTATATATTTCGCCATTAAAAATAATAACCCATCTATTAGAATGCGATCTCATAGGCTGAGAACCCATTTCAGAGAGATCAAGTATAGATAGTCGGCGATGACCAAATGCTATTTTTTTTGTTGGATCTGTCCAATATCCATAATCATCAGGCCCTCTATGAGTTATAGCATCACACATTTTTGTTAATTGCGACTTTGCAGCACTGCTATCAAAGGAGTCTTGAGTCATAAATCCAGCAAACCCACACATGTTAAAAGTACCTATTCCAAAGATTTGTTTGATGTTTTATAGCAGCCAAAAAGAATCTCAAGGACAACAAAAATCTACCTCGTTTAGCCAAAAATTTAGATACCCATAAATGTCCAGTTATTAAGTAAGGTAACCTAGCTCTTAGAGCATGTCCCTGGCTAATTGAGTGTTCATTATCAGACAAATAATTTCTCACACAGACTTCGGAAGTAATCACAGATGAATTTGTAGAAACACAAAATCTTAGTAACCCAGAGAGTTCATGACCCCTCAGTACACCGAAGAACGGTTTTATATTTGGGCAAAATCTAACAATAACAAGTCTTTCGCCCTTACCATAATCATCGAGTAATGCTTGGTAATCATTTGAATAGAGGCATTTTTGTTCGCTTTTTGATGCCGAGGTAGCCATAAGCAGGACATTACATTTGCTCTCCATCTTTTTTATTTCTAATTCTATGCCTTCAAGAGCTCCTGGCCTAGCCTCATCATCTGAATCAAAGAAAACATAAAAATCAGCTTTTGTTGATAAATAAGCTCTATTCCTTGAAAAAGTAACTCCTCGATTTTTTTTATTACGCACCCAATCAATATTTTTGAAAACTTTATTTTTTATTTGAAGTCCAGCGATAAATGAATCCCAATTAAAGTCAACCTCAGGTGAGTCATCAACGAAATAGATCGTCCATGAGAACAAATTTGTAGCACTCGCCTGATTCAAGCTAGAAAATAGCCTGCTAATAAAAGAATGGCTCTTATAGACTGGAATAACGATGCAAATTGTTTTCACAAATAAACTCTTGTTCTAAATGGTTCCGAATATGATTTTAGAGATAAAAAAAATTTAAAGTCATTAGTCCGAAAGTACATAAGTTTTAAATAATCTTCCAGCATTAAGTAGCATTGCCTCTTGTCGATCAGGCCTATCTGCATGCATTGGCAGCATAGACAGGAATAACAGTATAACCAATGGCATGATTTCTTCTGAAGGTGACGTCTTACACAAAATCTTAGATATAAATAATTCTTGAATCATTTTCATCCTATTATCTAAATCAAAGATTATTGTTTTAACGCCATGGCTATCTACTTCTATGCGGTAATTGCCTGCAATTATAAGATCATACAGACCAATAAATGAGTGTGCTAATTTGGCGATATCATATTTTTGATCTCCATAAATAGTAAATTCACCATCTCCAGAAATTCCTCGAGGATCTATAACTTTTAATCTATTTGATCTTGAATCATATAGGATATTGCTCAAGCAAAAATCTCCATGCAATACCGAGGGAATTACTTCAAGACTTAAAGCCTTATCAATACAACAATCTCTAATTTCTTTTATAGTATAGTTTTTGCTGTTACTGCTAACTAAAATAGAGCTCAATGATAAAGTTGAGGATGATAGATAGTCATCAAGACGCATAATTGTTTTGTTTTCTAAAAGCCATAATGTATCAGCAATGACCTTTTTCTTATATGAATGATCTTCTGGAAAGTTCTGTTTGCAAGCCTCTAGAAACTTATTTATTAACTCAAACTGTCTTCGCCAAAAACTTGTTAAATTTCTTCCAAAAACAAATAGTTCATTCAGAGGTAATAAAGAAAGATACTCAAGACAATAATAATACTTTCCATCTTTATCTTTACCAGCATCCATAAGATGAGGGATATAGGGTTTTATTGGAAGAGGAATATTTTTATACCAAAATTCTTCTCCTTGTATTATTTCAGATATCGTTCCAGATTTACGGAGGATTCCATCCTTAATTGAAATGGTATTAAATGATCTTTCAGTAGTAACACTAATTCTTGACAAAAAATATGAGCTCAGATGACCAAAGTCTAGCCATTGGTCCGTCTTAATATTTTTGATAGGATATTTGCTTGAATAATTTCTGATAGCTTTAACAAAATCACGTTCGCTTAGTGTCAAGCAGCGAATTAGCTCTTTTTTATTACTAAAAGAAAAAAAACCAGCCCAAACCATTTTCTCGTCAATCGTATCTGATGACTGCGTTTCATATTCCCAATCATATTCACCTTGTGGAGCACCAATACTTATTAGATCTAATTCCTCTGGTAAGTCATAAATTAAGGTATCTCCATGAAGAATACGAATGTTTTGAGAATTATCTGGTATAACATTAAGAGAGTAAGTTAGAGATTCTGCTAAATTTAGGTCATCCGGGACATAAACATACTTTACATTAAGCTTTTTAAATATATTTACATCTTCATTAGCTTCAGCAAAACTCTCTGGCAAGGCTATATAAATTGATTCATCGAATTTTTTCTTAATTGACTCTACCTGAATTTCCAAAAGTCTTTTATTTCCTATAGGAAGAAGTGTAGGAGGTAACATCCCAAGCTCATTTCTAATCCCTGGCACCACATATGCAGCGGATGTTATAAGAATCATGTATCTGAACCTATCAACTCTTTAATCTTCTCATAAGATAGCTCTTTGAATTCATTTGGCCTAACTGCTTTGTCATCAACATAAAAACCATCAAATCCGCACCATGGTTTACCCATAAGAATTTCATCATAAGGAATATCATTCTCATCAAGCCAGCGCATGACAACAGGTAAAGTGTTTGCATTTATCAACCCTAAATTTCCATCATACGTCCGCATATTTCTAGCGGAATGAATTACAATTTTGAACCCCATTTCTTTATACTCTCTCATCTTAGCAACTACTTCTATATCCACTTCAGCGGCTGAGTAATCTCCATTTTTTGTGAAACTGATAGTATTATCCAAATCCATAACAATTGTTTTCATTTCAAAAATCTTCCATTAAATTAAGGTACTCTGAGGGAGTTCCGCAAAAATCTATACAATCTGAAGTTACCTCGACATAACGAATATCTGCACCATTGTTTATCAAGCTATTATAAATAGGAGCAATGTAAAATTCACCTTTAACCATGTCCGTTTTATTTAAACTTCGGAAAGCATCTTGAAACTGAATATGACTGCGAAAAAAATATAGTCCGTTACTACATAAATTGGAGATAGGGTCTTTTTCGGTAGTTCTTATTACAGAGTAATTATCGCCTGGTTCAACAAATGACCAGTTTGATCCACTGCCTCTAAAAATTTCCAGAAATCCATCACAACTGCTTGCTATACTTGGCTTTTTAAAATTGTGTCGAATGGTATCAATATTAAAAACATATATTGGAAAATCATTACGATAATCTTCCAATCCAATGAAAAGTGATTCTGCTTGTCCTGAGGTATCTTCTTGCAATTCAACAATATCATAAGATTTAATTCCAAGATTAGCTATCTTCTTTCTGACAAACTCAGGCGCAAATCCATCAGATTTAACAACAAAAATAAACAAATCAGTCTTGAAATAATTTTTAAAAGACGAAACGGCAAACTCAAATAAAGTTTTATTGCCAAGTGGTAAGGCATATTTTGGAGTATTATAACCTGCTTCAGAAAATCGCTTACTAAGGCCGCCCATTGTGATTACAAATGCCATTTAAATACCTTTCACCAAAAGAGCTGGCTTGTCTAATGCTAAATTATTTCTGCAGATTGCCACTAAAATGCCGAGCCAAATCCAAAAATAAACATAAGAGAATAACGGAAAAGTTAATAGTAGATATGATATAAAAATTAAAGAGTATATTGAAAATTTTGTAATCCAAATGAAATAGAATAGTATCAAAAGACTGCCTACTAGGCCAAAACTAGTTAGCAAAAATGAAAAGCCATTAGCTCCATAGCGATCCTGGAATCCAACCTCGTCAATTCCATAGCCAAATAAAAAATTAAAGCCCCAGTCAATGTTTCTAAGGCCGCCCAATCGACCTTCAATAGAGGCATCGTCTTGAAAATTGATAATTCTATCCATTGTTATTGATGTTTCCGCCAATTCTTCTAAGTCTGAAAAGTCTACTAATAAAAGTGTTATGCAAAACAACATAAATATTACAGCAACTTGTTTTGATACCGATGAAAAATTTAAAACAAGTAATAGCAAAATGGCGCCAACAATACCCCATAGTGACAGCGAAATCACCATTGTAAGACACGCTAAATTCTCAATTATTTTTCGCCTATTCTGAAAAAATTTGCATAGCGCAAGAAGTGAGAACATTGCGGTACAGTACCCATTTGGTTCCTGAAAAATACCATGAGGCCTAAAAAATTCAAGGCTAGTATTATATCCTCGAGAATTAATAGAACCGAAATAACCTGAATAATCAATGTATCCGCCAAATAGATAGAAATAAAAAAATTGATAAAATAGGAGTGCCATACTTATTGAGAGAATTGTATATACAGTATCTTCAATAACCACAATATTTTCCACTCTTGCTAGACTATAGGAGATTGTATAGATAACCAAAATGCCAATGGTAATTCCAATTGAAAGTAAAATATTATTGTATAAAAAACCTACAGCTAGGCCTAACATTGCTAAAGCAAACAAAGGGACGGCTCTTAAAAAAAAACTATTTATCAGCAATTTGAAAGAAATTCCATTCAGAAGAAAGATTAGTAATACAATAGCCACGTAGTCAAATGGACGACCCAAGCCTGCATAGTAATAATCTGACATTAAAAAAGAAAGAATAAAAATTGCAAAGAAACCCAATTTTCCGACTTTATATTTTTCTTTTGTCATAAAAATAGTCTTAAGTTATCTAGAAGAAGATATCATAGATACCATAGTTTAAGAGTTTAATATTTAAATAAGATTATTTAAACGCGCAATCCAAGTGTCTCTCATAACAGACTTTGAAAATGATTTCTGCACAGCCAGCGCCCCATTTTTAGAAATTTCTATTGCATTTTTTATTGCTAAACCTTTTATTTTTCTATTCAAATCCTCTATTGAGCCATCATATGAAACATAATCTCTTCCTTCAACAAGATTATATCCAGAATAAAATTCTGGCATTACAAAAACAACACATCCGCATGCCATAGCCTCAAGAGCCCCAATTGCAGGAGATCCAGTGACTTCCTCGCCAATAATTGCAAATTGATAGTCATTATAAAGATCAACAATATCAATCGAGAAATAGCTTTTTTGTGAAACTTTAAATAATTTTGATACTGAGGAGAAATTTTTAGCATCATAATCTCTGTAATATGAAATCTTAGAATCTATTGTTTCACTTAATTGCGAGGCTGACATGTAAATAGATTTCCTGATTGGATGATAAGTGCTTAAGTTTGTTGCTTTTATAAAGTCTTTATAGAGCCAACTTTTAGGCTCTTTTGTTAAATCATGGAAAGTCCCTGTTGCTATAGCTTTTTCTTTACGCTCTAAAAATTCCTTTGAAACTTTAAACCTGTCTTCGATAGCAAAAGGAAGTATTAAAAACTCTTTTTCATACCAGCCGAAATGTTTTTTAAAATAAGGGTTAGCAGTAAAATCAGAATCGCCTGCTAAGAATGCATTCTTTATTTTTGAAATGTTATAGCTTTTTAATTTGGTAGAAATAAAGTAGTGGCTTAAATGGAAGATAACTGCTTTGCATCGATGAAATAAGTCAACTCTTTCACTAAACAAGCCCGTTGCTGATTTATAAGAAAAAGCTAGCAATAAGTGATTTTTAGCATCTAGATCCTTGAACTTGACAACATTGATGTGTTTAGTCAATTTATTAACTTTCATCCAAAATCTAAACTCAAAGAAGGTAAATAAGAATCTTATGAAATTTGGTAAATGCCTAAAGATGTTCTCTGGGATTAATCCAGAACAGGTATGATCATAACAAATATTAATTTGCTCTCCTTTTTGAATGGCTTCTGTGATCAAAAATCCGTATTTTTTCAGCGCACGCCTTCTCAAGAGTTTAAATTGCAAAGGCCCTGAAAGGAAATCATCAACATGAGGATTATAAAAAATGATCATAGATAAAAATTCCTAAAAAATTAAATAATTAGATTCTTGGCCATAAAGATAATCTTATAATATAAAAATTTATCTTAATCTTAAAATTTTATAGATTCGTTGAATGTTTGATAAGGCGGGTGCTCGCAATTTTTCCGGCAAAAGATGAAGTATCCATGTCTTTAGTACTCGATAATTACGAAAAAAACTCTCTAATTTAGACATTA
>MDSZ01107205.1_pt1 | contig 24871 bp, 27 predicted proteins | sample 811201 | NCBI WGS metagenome assembly MDSZ01 (sample SAMN05326647, study PRJNA326480) | marine metagenome | isolation source: seawater | place: Indian Ocean: North | collected 2010
CGAGCTTTGACTTCCGAATTTTTTTGACACTTGTTCAACTAGATTAAAATTTTTTTCTATATTCGAATTTAAAGACACTTTTTCAACTCCTTCATCAATTATTGCAGATACCTGATCAATATTTTCAATGCCCCCACCTATTGTTAATGGAACAAATATTTCTTTTTTAATTTTTTTTATTAAATCCAAATTAAACGACTTTTTATTTCGTCTTGCATCTATATCAAGTAAAATAATTTCATGAGAATTTTTTTCAGAAAAAATTTTTACTGCATTATAAACATCTCCTATATATGAATGTTTTTTAAAATTTTCACCTTTAACTAAAAAATTATCCTTAACAAGCAAAGATGGGATAATTCTTATTAATTTCATATTCAAATTTTTGCAAAATTTTGTAATATTTTCATTCCATCTAATAAACTTTTTTCAGGATGAAACTGTATACCAAATATATTATCGTTTCTTAAACCACAGCAAAAATTAATACCATAATTAGCATTCATCAGAACATGATTTTGATTCTCTACTTCAAAATAATAAGAGTGGCAGAAATAAAATCTTGTTTGATTTAGTATATTATTACATAAGATATTATCCTTAAAAAAAATTTTATTCCAACCAACATGCGGGACTATTTTAGATTTATTAATTGGTAACTTTTTAATTTTTCCAGGTATAATATTTAATCCCTCGGTATTACCCTCTTCACTAAATGTTCCAAGTACTTGCATTCCAGAACATATTCCTAGATATGGTTTTTTATCTATCAAAATTTGATTTTTAATAATAATGTCCAAGTTATACTTTTTCAGACTATTCATACAGTATGAAAAATTTGATACACCAGGTAATACTATTTTTGATGATTTGATTATTTCACTTTCTTTATTTGTTACGCAGTATTCAATTTTACATCTATTTAAAACATTTAATATTGATTTTGTGTTTCCCCCATCGTAATCAATAATTGCAATCATCTAGTAAATCTCTCTTTATAATTATTTATTCTTAATAGAAATTTTCCTTAAGAGTTTTGCGGGATTGCCAGCGTAAACTCCCTTTATTAACAAATTTTTTGTAACAACACTGCCTGCTCCAATTATACAACCTGAGGTAATCTTAACTGGCAATATAGTTGAATTACTTCCAATTAATACGTTGTTACCAATATTAGTTTTTTTCCAATTTTTTTCTTTTCTATTTAATTTGTCATTTTTGAATAAATCGTTTGTGAAAAAAACCCCGTGACCTATAAAACAATTTTGACCAATTTTTACTAGTTCACAAATAAATGAGTGACTAGATATTCTTGTATTTTTTCCAATAATTACATTTTTTTGAATTTCTACAAATGGACCTACAAAACAATTGCTGCCTAACTTACATCCATAAATATTTGTTGGCTCAATAATTTTTACGTTGTTTCCTAAAGATACATTTTTTATTGAAACTTTATTTTTTATTATCATAATGATTTTGTGAAATTTTTAGACATATATTCTCAAGATAAACCTATACTAAACAAAATTTATAAAGATATAAAAAAAATAATTACAAAATCAGATTTTATAAATGGTCAAAAAACTAGAGAATTTGAAGAGGAATTTGCTAAATACTGTAAGACAAAATTTGCAATTGGTTGTGGAAATGGCACAGATGCACTTTATATAGCTTTAAAATCTTTGAACTTAAAAGAAGGTTCAGAAGTGATCTTGCCTGCAATGACTTGGTGCTCAACACTTTTTTCAGTTTTACAAGCTGGGTTAAAACCAGTGTTAGTTGATATAGAGCCCAATTCACCAACAATATCAATAGATGGTATAAAAAAAAAAATAAATAAACGGACAAAAGCTGTAATATTGGTTCATCTCTATGGAGATTGTTGTAAATTTTCACAATTAAAAAGAATATTAAAAAATAAAAAAGTTTATATTATCGAAGATGCTGCCCAAGCTCATGGAAGTTACGAAATTGCGGGAAAAAAGAAAAATTATGTTGGTTCATTTGGTCATTTAGCCTGTTTTAGCTTTTACCCAGGAAAAAATTTAGGAGCATACGGAGATGCAGGAGCTATTGTTACAAATAAAAAAAAAATTTATAATTTTATTCAAAAATTTCACAATATGGGTTCAAAATTTAAACATGAACATGACATTGTTGGTATTAATAGCAGGCTAGATAGTATCCAAGCAGCTGTACTTCAAAATAAAATAAAAAAATTAGATCGTTTAAACGATAAAAGAAGGCAATTGGCAAAACTTTACAATAAACTTATTGATAATAAGAATATAAGTAAATTATCATATTCAAAGGGTTGTGTATTTCATCAGTATGTAATTTTATCAAATAAACCAGAAAAATTTAGAAAGTATTTAAAAAAAAATAAAATACCATTTGGAAGGCATTATCCTCAATCAATCAATAATTTGAAAGCAGTAAAAAAAATGTTTAGAAAAGAAAATTTTATAAATTCTGAACGATTGAGCAAACATGGTACTAGTTTACCAATTAACCCCTTATTAACTAAAATGGATATTACAAAAATTTGTAATATAATAAATAATTTTAATTAATTTTATTTTTAATTAATTTTATTTTTAATTTTTTCAAGAAGTTTTAAAATTTTTAAAGCATATCTACCAGATGATAGGGGAGTTTTTTTTGATTTTACCGCATTAAAAAAATGTTCTAATTCTTTTTTCATGGGAGATAAAAATTTTATTTTAGGCGCAAAAGTTTTTCCAAGATATATGTTTGCTTTTGGTGTAAAAAAACTTTTTTTAAAATCTTTAATATCTGGATAACTTGCGTATTTATTATAAATTTTGATTTTATTATGTTTATCCATTTCATCAAACTGAAGCATTTTTTTTGTTCCTATGATTATAATTTTTCTTATTTTTTCAGGGTTTATCCAACTTGATTTTATTTCAACTTTAACTTTTTTGAAATCAAGACCTACTGATGAGATATCATATAAATTTTTTTTTAGAAAATTATATGTCTTTACGTAAGAAATTTTTGGTGTAGTTCCTAGTAAATATAAAGATGTAGATAAATCATGAGATGCTAAATCATATAAACATGATGTATCATTTCTAATAGGGCCTAAATTAGATCTTTCAAAATACATGTACTTAATTTCTCCAAGTTTTTTTGATTTAATAATTTTTTTTATGTATTCAACATAAGTATTATAGAGATAAATATAGCCAGACATCAAAGTTAATCTTTTTTTTTCTGAAATTTTTATTAATTTGTTTAAATCTGAGGATTTTAAAGTACTTGGCTTTTCAATAAATAAATTTATATTTTTTTTTAGTATTTTCTTTGCAAGAGAAAAATGAGTATTTGAAGGTGTTACTAACAGAACACAATAAAGTTGTTTTAATAAAAAATCATCAAAATTTTTACAAATTTTTATGAAAGGAAATTTTTTTTTTGCAATTAATAATTTTTTTTTATCATAATCAAATACATGTATGTTTTCGAATTTTTCCTCCTCCAAAGATTTTATAATATTTGTTCCCCAATATCCGCACCCACATATGCCAATATTATGCTTTTTAAATTGTTTTATATTCATTATAAGTCTTAAAATGAGATTTTTATGTATAGTACCTATATATAATGAAGAAAGAAAATTAAAGAACTTAATTAAAAAAATTAAATCATCACAAAAAAAAATTAAGAATTTAAGTTTCTTACTTATTAATAATGGCTCATCTGATAATTCCCTTAAATATATAAGAGCTTCAGGAATAAATTTTATAAATTTCAACAAAAATTATGGAGTTGGCTATGCTTTAATATATGGATTGAAATATTGTATAAAAAAAAAATACAAATTTTTAATACATATTGCAGGAAATGGTAAAATGCTGCCTTCAGAAATTGAGAAATTTAGAAGGAAAATTTTATATGAAAATTATAACTTTGTTAATGGTAGTAGATTTTTGCCAAAAGGAAAGTTTAAAACAAATCCATTGTCTAGAATTATAATGATAAAAATTTTAAGTTTGATGATTTCAATTTTATACTTTAGAAAAATTACCGACGCTACATGTGGTTATAGAGCATTCGAGGTAAAACTATTCCAAAAAAACATTAAAATATTCGACAAAAAAAATCTTTATACCTACGGTTATGAATACTATTCATTAGGAAAAGTTCTTATTAACAAAAAAATTCGATTTACAGAAGTACCTGTTACAATGAAATACACAAAAAAAAACTATTCAAAAATAAGACCTGTAATAGACTGGGTTCCATTAATTTTAGGATGGATTAGAGCTAGGATAGATGGAAAGAAAATTTAATAAAGAATTTTTTTTAATAATTATTTCTTATATTTTTATTATAGCTACAAATAATTTCTATAATTTCGAAGAATCTTTGATTTATGGAGGTAACGACGGAAAGTTTTACAAATTAATTTCAGAGTATGCACCAAGTTTTGGTAATAACATTGAATACATTAAGGGTGAAAGGTTTTTATTACCATATTTAATTGGTGTTTTAAGTAAATTAACATTTTTAGATGTATATTTGCTTTATCAGATAGTCACAATTTTTTTTGTTATTGTTATAATTTTTTTATATAAAAAAATTCTTGATTTTTTAAAACTAGATTATTTTTCATATTATATATCTTTATTATTATTAATATTTAATCCTTATTTAATAAGATACTATATTGCTGTACCAACAATTATTGTAGATTTAGGATTTATTATTTCATTAGAATTAATTTGTCTTGGATTTTTGACCAAAAATAAAAACTACTTTTATTATGGATTAATATTGTCTGTCATAAGTAGACAAAACGCTTTTATAATTTTGGTAATTTTTTTTGTTGTAAAATTTTTTTTTAAGAAGAAATCAATATTTTCAACTAAGGATATAATTATAAGTATCATATCTTTTATATGTATATTCAGCTTAAACACCTTTTATGCAACAAATTCAATGGGAGATACGACAGAAGTTGGAAATTTATACATAACCACTTTAGTAGGTATTTTTATAATTGATTATACTTTAAATGATTTATTTAAATATCTCTTGTTTCCTTTAATTGGATTCGGTCCATTAATAGTTTATTCAATTTTACTTTTTTATAGAACAAGAAATATAAAAATTATAATGAATGAATTTTTAGTTTTTTTATTTCTAACAGCAGTAATTTTAATTGGCATAGCGTTTGTTGGGGGTCCAACGACAACAGGAAAAAATTTGATAAGGTTGTCAAATTTTGCTTACATTTATTTGGTAGTGTTAATCAATCTTATTTTTTCTAATTATAGTAAATTTGAAAAATCAGAAACAAAATTTTTGTTTTTATTTATCATTTTTTTCCTTTGGTCATTGCACCCAACTTTCTCAAAAATTGAGATTTGGGGATATCTGAAAAACTTTTTTAATTAAAATTTATTTTTTTAGGAAATTAATTAATTTTATTTTTTTTTTGTTCCAATTATTGCTCAGTTTCAAAGCATTTTTATATCTTTCATATCTATAATTTAAAATGTTTTCTATTTGCATTTTTTGTTCAAAATAATTCCCAATTTTTTTTGATAATATGTATTCATTCATAGTCTCTTCATTTTTTGATAATATATATTTACCTTTTGCCATGGCTTCTAAAAAACTGTGTCCAATACCTTCTCTCTCTCGTGGCGCAACATATACATCACATTTGTCTACTAGAGATTTATATATTTTATCTTTTTTACCAAATCTCCCGTAATAAAATTTAATTTTATATTTAATTTTATCTTCATTTTTAATCTTTTCATTTTTGAAAGCTGGATCTTTTAAATTAAAATAGATAATTTCATTTATATATTCTGGATCGATCGAATTAATCCAGTCATATAATTTAACAGTACCCCTATACCAAAAAAAAATTGATATTTTTTTCTTTTTTAATTTGCTATATTTTTTTTTAATATCAGGAAAATATTTTAGATATATAAATTTAATTTTAAAAATCTTACAAAGTTTGTTAATTCTTCTTGAAAATGATATTACTCTTATATTAAAAAACGAAACAATGAGCCAAAAAAAATAATTTTTGTTTTTTATATCGTCATACATTGGTGCCCAGAAAAGGTTTTTATTTCGCAAACTTAATAATTCTCTAATATTAGGTAAAAATTGAAAAAAAAATAAGTTTTTTTTTAGATTTTTTTTTTTATAATTGAATATAAATTTTTTATTTTGAGATTTTACCCACAAAAAATTTGTTTCATAGTAATCAGAAATCAAATTAAATAAAAAAAAACCACTTTTTGTTTTTTTGTGGAATTCTATGTCTATAAAAGTAAATTTTTTATTTTTTTTCTTCAATTTAACGATAAATCTTTTTTAAAGTGTTTAAATTATTTATAGAATACTTAAGTATTTTATTTAAACCACTTATTTTTGAAATTTTAGGACTCCAATTTAATTCTTTTTTGACTTTAGATAAGTCACTATAATATGTTTTTTGATCTCCCAGTCTTTCTTTTGAATATTTAGGTTTATTTTTTAAAATTTTTTGTTTTCTTAAAAAATCTATCAAATCATGAACACTTAATAAATTTTTTTTACCGCCTCCAACGTTATATACCTTGTATCCCTTGATATTCTTATTTACAATTTTATTATAGAGTTCAACTAAATCATCGATATAAAGGATATCTCTTGTCTGGTAACCATTGCCAAAGATAGTTATTTTTTTTTTCATAATGGCTTGGTTAATAATATAAGATATCCATCCTTGTCCTTTTATGCCTAGCTGATCTTGCCCATAAATACACGATTTTCTTAATACTATTGTGTTCATTTTAAATATTCTCCCAAAATCTTTTACATATTGATCGGCAGATCCTTTGGAGCATCCATAAGGAGAGCAGTAATCTACATTTAAATTTTCAGAAATACCTCTCATATTTTGCTTTAAATAATATTTACTTTTTATTTTTTTAACCTTTATATTATTTAAGTTTCCATAAACTTTGTTAGTCGAAGAAAAAATAAATTTTGATTTGCTATGATATTTTTTTGTTAAGTCCAAAAGATTTAGAGTTCCTAAACCATTTATTTTAAAATCTTTAATTGGATCTACCAAACTTTCTGTAACAGTAACCTGACCAGCAGTATGCATTATTGCATGTACTTTTTTAACATTACTGAAAATATGATTTAACATATTATGATTAGTTACATCACACTTATAAAATAAGAAATTTTTAAAATTTTTTTTTAAAATTTTAATTCTATTAATTGATCCTTTTCTAGATAAATTATCAATCCCAATGACATTAAATTTATTGCTTAAAAAATGTTTAGCTAAACTGAACCCAACAAATCCCCCAGATCCAGTAATTATTAAATTTTTCATTAAACTTCTTCTAATGGCAAGCTAAATAGATATTCTTTTTCTTCATTAGCACTATATTTTTCAATTTCATTATTTTTATTTAAAATTTCTGAAAATTTATTTTCCGTATAACAATCATTTACTGATTGTTCTTTTAAAACTTTTGATAAACAATTTTTTTTTACAAAAAACGCGTTATTTCCTGCTACATTTGTTGCAACTAATGAGTAACCTTTTGAATTTCCTAATTTATTAAGAGCTTGTAACGAAGCTCCATAATAAATTTTTTTTTTTCCAAATTTTGGTCTAGTAAAATCACTCTTGTATGGGATTGTGACTGATCTGTCTTTGCCATATCTTGAATTATATTCAATTACAACTATAGCAGGATCTATATTTATTTCTTTCCATAACCAGTAATCATTACCATCAATGTCTATAGATAATAAAGAAATATTTTTATAATTTTTATAATTTTCTACTAAATTATTAATATTTTCAATAGTAACAAAATTATTTATTACATTAAGATCATATTTCCAATAATAATCTTGTTTCTTAATGTAATTTATATGTTCTTTTTCGCCATCTATAATCAAACCTGACCAGTGACCATTCTCTAATAAAAATCTTGTATTTGCCTCTTCATAATTCTCAGTACCTATCTCTAGAAATACTTTATTTTTTAACGAAATATTTTTAATGATAAAATCTATAATACCATCTTCTCCAAATTGCGAAAATACTTTAAACTCAGCCTTATTTATATCAGTTAAATTGTTATTTTTTTCTAAAATATTTCCTAGTAATAGTTTAATTTGATTCTGTTTTGAAAGATATTTATCCAAGCCTAACAATTTTTCCAGATAATTTTTTATATTTCTTTTTAAAAATTTAATCAAAACTGATGCACCTTTTGTATTGGTTTAATATAAATTTTTTGTTTTTTTTCTTTTTAGCATATTCTTTCAATAACCAATTTGGGTCATTTATGAATTTTCTAGCATTTGCAATAAAATCAACTTTTTTTTGTTTTATCAATGAATTAGCATATTTGAAATCATTAATAATTCCTCCAACCCGTGTAACAATGCCAGTTTCTTTTTTAATTTTAATTGCAAATTTGACATTATATCCTTTTTTAAAAACTAGATTTGTTTTAGGTACAATCCCGCCGCTTGAAACGCAAACATAATCAAAACCTATTTTTTTTAGCTTTTTTACGAGATAAATTGTATCTTTTTCTGTAATGCCATTTTTCATCCAATCTGAACCTGTAACTCTTGCTCCCAAAATCTTACCTTTTGGCCAAACTTTTCTTACTGCATCAGATATTTCTATTAAAAGTCTTGATCTATTAGCCAAGCTTCCACCGTATTCATCTTTTCTAATATTTGATAATTTTGAAAAAAACTGATGTAAAAGATAACCATGAGCCATGTGTATTTCTAAACAATCCAATTTTGCTCTATTAGCTCTTTGAGCAGTTTTCTTAAAGTCATTTATTAATTTCTTAATATCGCTTAAGGTCATTTCTTTGGGAATGGGCCATAATTTTGTTCTTTTTATCGGTGATGGCGCAATTGTATTCCAAGCATTTTTTTTTAAACTTTGGTTAGATTTTATCCATGGTATTTCGGATGAACCTTTTCTGCCAGAGTGAGAAATTTGAATTCCTAGTGGAATATTTGTTTTTTTTTTTAAAAATTTGACAAGCTTAGATATACTTTTCTCATTTTTATTATTTGCTAAAGTTAAATCTTTTTTTGATATTCTTCCAATTTTGTTAACGGATGTAGATTCTATCATTAACATACCTGCTCCTGTACGAGCGAGTCTTAAAAGGTGCTCATAGTGCCACTCTGATGGATTGCCGTTATTTGCAGAATATTGGCACATTGGAGAAATAACAAATCTATTTGCTAAATTAATTTTATTAATTTTAGTTCTTTTTAGAATCATGTATTTTTTTTAACAAAAACAAATTCGTTGTGTGGATGAAAAATAGCTTTTTCATATGCCCAATAAGTCTCTATAAAATACAAGCCAAGAGCATTTCCAAATTTTGGAAGATGAGGTACTCCATCAGAGTCTATCATGGATTTTAAAGGTGTAGCAAATCTAAGCCATTCACCTTTTGGCTGTTCATCATAAATGAGCCTAGCATATAACGCTATTTGAGGAGGTACTAATTCTAATCCCATATCTTTAGATTTTTCATAAACTTTTAACAATTCAGTTTGATTATTAAAATTAAGCTCTTTTAAGGAGTATCTTACTAAAGAGACAGGAAAATTAATTTTATCAAATTTAAATTGATTACCTTTAAAAATATTATTTATCCATGGACTTATGACATATTTTTTTTTTAATAACATATCCAAACATTCTTTTGAGCTGTTTAAATTTATACTGTCAATTTTTTTCCAAACATTTTTCATTAATAAATAAAATGTAATTTGTTATTAAATAATTTTATCCAAAATATTTTTTTAATCCTATTTTAAAATTTTTTAGTAAGTAATTTAAGTTTTCTTTACTGGATTGATTTGAGAAAAAAATAATTCCATTATTTGGATAATATATTTTTTTTTGTAATAAGAAATTTTTGAAGTTTTCTATTTTTAAATTTTTGTTTTTTTCTAATTGATCTCTTTGAAACCTATTATTTATCTTATCTTTTGTGAATATTATTCTTAACATAGATTGAAATCTGTAAACTTTTATATCTAATTCATTTTTTAAACAAAAATCATTAATACTTTCTTGAAATATTTTTGAGTACTTTTCTATTTTTTTAAAAATTTTATTTTTGTTTTTGTAAATATATTTTAGCGTTTCGTTAGATGAGTACATGGTAAAGGGGTTTGAGGTAAAAGTTCCTCCAAAATGTATATTTAACTTTCTTTTTTTAATTTTTTTTGAAATTTTATTATTCAAAGCCAAAAACCCAATAGGCATACCTCCTCCAAAAATTTTACCAAATGTAGATATATCTGGTTTTAATTTATAGATTTCTTGAACACTTTTACATCCCGTTCTAACACCAGTTATCATTTCATCAAAAACTAAAATAATTTTATTCTTTTTTGTGTAATTATGTAAAAATTTAAGGTAATTAAACGATATTTCGTTAGGAAGACTTCCTTGGATTGGCTCAATTATGACACAAGCCAATTTTTTTTTAACTTTATCTAAAATTTGTTTAGTTTCAATTATATTATTATATGGAATAAATATTAAGTTTTTTTTATCATCTTTATTCAATCCATCTGAAATCTGCCTAGGCAATAAATTTTTTTTCGGCATGTATAGAAGTTGATCAACTGAACCATGCCAACTACCTGAAACATTCGCAATAACTTTTTTATCAGATATTGCTCTAGAAATTCTAAGTGATTTTATTACTGCTTCTGTACCAGTATTGCAAAATATAATATTAGTATAATGATCTGGTAAAAATTTTTTTAAAGTTTTTAATAGATCTAAAGTGTATTTATTAGGGGCGAATAAAGATAAATTTTTTTTTGTGAAATCTTTAAAAATTTTTGTTTGGATGGTTGACGAATGGCCAAGTATAGCTGTTCCAGATGCAAAAGATAAATCAATATATTTTTTTTTGCCGGAATATATATAATCTTTTTTTGCTTTATCAAAAAAAATTTTGGCATTTCTATAATTTTCATTTAGTATATTTGTCATTTAATTATTTAGATGGACTATAATATTCTTTCCATGCTGAAAAATGTTTCTCCCCGTAAACATCACCATTAGCATTACATGAATTACAAGGGTTAATATTTCTTTGTGTCTGGTGAATTTTTCTAAACTTATTTAAAATCTTTCCATTCCAAATATCAAAAAAACTTCTTTGCATAATGTTTCCCATTGTTACTCTTCTTTGCCAGTCTTGAGGACATAAAAAAACATCACCATTCCAATCAATTAAAACTTGATAACTTGTGTAATAACATTTTTTTTTGACATTTATTTCATTTTGTTTTCCAACTTCTATTGTGCCTACTCTATTTGTTAATTTCACTCCAAAGTCTATTTTATCTGAATACCATCTGTCCCTTAAAATAACAAAATCCTCAGGTATTTGAGAATTTTTAATCATTTGTTTAAACTTTGTTATTTGATGTTCTCCATCGTAAAGGCTTATTAAGAGTCTAGTAGTTTTTGACTGATAAATTTCAACTAATTGTTTTTCATTTAATGTATCTCCATTAGTTATAATTTCAACTCCCCCTAACTCTCCTAATTTATTAGCATACTGTAAAGTTTTTTTATGCAGCATAGGTTCTCCATATCCACAAAAACAAAATGCTCCTTGAAAATTTATATCTTTCAAATCTTTGTATAATTTGTCTATTAAGATTTCTTCCATTTTTTGATGTGTGTTAGGTGCAACTTTCTCGTCTGATTTTGGGCAAAAACTACAAGATCTATTGCAATTATCTATTAAACTTAACTCTATCCAACTTGGAAGTGGAACTGATTTAAAATATTGAGGAATTCTATCGAGAATTGGTTTTTTTCTCTCAATATTTTTTTGTATAGTTTCCTTAGGATCTAGGGGAGGATTATTATGACCTATATTACTCATTATTTAATTTTCAATTTCTAATTTTAATTCATCATACTCTTTCATTTTTAATTTCATGAATGCTACGATCAATCTTTTTTTTGTAATTAACCCCGCAGGTGTTAATGCGTACATATAATCAGATTTACTACTACTATTTCTAAAATTTTTAATTTTAATAAATCCTTTTTTTCTTAATTCTTTTAAACAATAATTTAATTTTCCTAAGCTAAATCCTAATTCTGTCGCTAATTCCCTTTGGGACATGTTTGTTTTTTTTCCAACTTTTCTCATAATGTCCAACTGATCTTTATTATTATTTTTTAAAATGTTCATAAGTTGAACATAACGTTCAAATAATGAACAGTAAATAGTTAATTTTCTTTTAAATATCTTTATTTTTTAAATGATTAATAATTTGATAAGCTCCAGATACACCTTTGTCGAATACTATATTTTTTTTAATATACTCTTCAAAATTTGAGAGATTATTAAAATCTTTATCTTTAATATTTTCTATATCGATTAGATAATTATCTAAATCCACTTTTTTTAAGTTTAAAAGATCTCTATATAATTTGGCCCTATTATTTATATAGGGACCAAGACTTTTTCCATCAATATTAATTATTTTTTTTTTCAGTAGTACTGCTTCGATTATTGAGCTTCCTTCATGAAATAATACGATATACGATCTATTGATATACTTGTCTGTTTGAAACTTAATACATTTAAATTTTTTAAAATCTTTGTTATTTTCAGATAAATTATTTTTTGGGTGCAAACAAATAATAACCTCTTTCTTATACTTCTCAGATAGATGGATCAATAATTTATTAATTTGTTGATAATAATTATTACGATTTTTTAAATTTACAGGACCTTCTCTCATAATTCTGTCTGGATGATCAAAAATCATTCCGTCAATAAAAACTATATATTCCTCAGTTTGCTCAAACTTCTTATAAAAATGATTATCCCATACCCTGCTATTAATTTTTATAACATTTTTATAATAAGAAAAATTAACTCCAAAATTTAAAGCATCTAATTTTTTACTTAACCCTTGGTTTATATTATCGATAATGTATTGGCTTGATTCAAAAAAATAGTCAATTTTTGGAAATATTCCAAAAAGTAACAATAACCTTTTTAAATAATAATTTATTCTAAATTTGAAAAAAAAAATAAAATTATTTATAAAAGTTTGATTTACATAATTAAAATTTTGTGGTTGATATCCTAGATTGCTTATAACAAATTTTTTATTTTTTAATTTTGCAAGAAAAAAGTTAATCTTAAAGAACTGTAAATCTAGTGATAGACAATATAAAATTGGGATATTGTAAAATTTCAATAATTTATACAATTCATTATAGTTTACAGGGTTTAAAACCTCAAATTTTTCGTTAAAATTATGATTTATGTTTAGTTTGTTATTACCTAATATTTTCCCTACATTTATAATAATTATTTTTTGTAAATAATTAGATAAATTTGTTAAATTTTTTTTTTCAAACTCATAAGTATTTTTGTTATCCAAATTTATAAGAACAAGAATACTATTCATGAAAGTCAATATATTAATTTTCCGTTTTTAATTTCGTAGATCTTATCACAATGAACAACAGATGATTGTCTATGAGATATTATAATTATTGTTTTTTTTCCTTTAAATTTTTTTATAGTATTTATAATTTTGCTTTCAGTATTTATATCTAAAGAACTTGTTGCCTCATCTAAAATTAAAATATCTGGATTTCTATATAAGGCTCTTGCGATACCTATTCTTTGAATTTGTCCTCCTGAAAGCTGCGATCCTCTTTCTCCAACTATTGTCTTTGTAGAATTAGGTAAATTTGTAACTAATTCGTTTAACTCTGCCAATTCAATTACTTCATTAATTCTTTTACTATCAATTGCATCACTGTTTAAGTTATAGGCAATATTATTTTCAAGGCTTTCATCCATTAGATATGTTGATTGTGATACATATCCTATTTTAGACCTCCAGCTTCTTAGATTGCTTTTTATACTTTCATTATCAACTTTAACTTCTCCATCATCTGGTTTTAGCAAACCTACCAATAAATCTACTAAAGTTGATTTACCAGAACCTGATATACCTATTAGGCCAATCATCTGATTTTTATTAATTGTTAAATTAAAATTTTGAAATTCAAATTTTCTCTCAGGGGAATATTTAAAATTAATATTTTTTAATTCAATAGTATTATTAAATTTCACATCATTTTCATATATTTGATTGTATTCTGTAACTTTCTCTAAATTCAGTTCTTGATTTAAAACATTAACAGCAGGAAAATGTGTCCTTATATTTTGTAGAGATATTAAAATTTTATTAATTGATGGTAGCATTCTAAAAGACGCAATGGCAAACAATCCAATTGTTTTAATTGTGTTAGAATAGTTTTTTTCGTTTATATCAGTGATTAATACCAATGATACAAAGACTAATATTATAAGAAATTCTAAAGCAATTCTTGGAAATTGTTGAAGAGTAATCAAATAGGTGCTGACAGTTGCCATACGATTGGTTCTTTGTTTTAAGAAATCAACAAAAAAAATTTCTTTGCTAAATATTTTAATGTCTCTAATACCATTAATCCCTTCTTGAATAATTTTAAGTATTCTTTCAGTTAAATTTTGTCGTTCTAATCCAAAATTTGAGAGTTTTTGTTTAATTATAAAAAAATAAATTACTGATAAAAAAATTAAAAAACTTATTGATGATATGACTATAATTGGTTCAATATATAGAATTAAAATGAATATGAGTAAAATTAAAAATACTTCAAGAATTATACTTATTAATGGCTGAACAACACCAACACAAAATAAACTAATTTCATCTTTTAAGTTTCTTATCATCCTTGGCGAGCTAGATTTTAAATGATAAGAATAATCTTGATTTAAATACATATTATATAGCCTCGAGATCAAATTTGACTGAAGATTAAATATAAATTTATTTTGATAAAAATTTTGAAATAACAAGTAAACTAATTTTATTAAAAATATAATTAGTAATAAAAAAGAGGAAATTAATAAAATATCGTTAAAATTATTAATTTCGTAAAAATTTTTAATAATATTTGTAAAGCTATCCTGTAAAAATTCATTTCCAAGCGAAAAAATTCTTATTATTTGGTATGCAAGTGTTAAAGACAAAATCTCTATAATGCCTCCAATTAAAATTAAAATTATTAAAAATTTATATAAAGTTTTTTCTTTTAGTGTTAAAAGGGAAATAATTTTTTTGTAATTATTCAACATTTAATTAAAATTTCCTTTTTAATACATATTTTTTTGTTAAAATTTTAGCAATGTGATTTAATTTTTTCGTTCTTTTTACTGTAGTAATTATCTTTTTATAGCTGGCATTTTTATCTTTTACAGCCAACAGAACACTATTCAAAAATTTTTCTTGATCAGGATAATCTAAAGCAAAAGTCATTTTAGGTTCAAAAAATTTTTTGTTCTTAGGTCTAAGATAATTTATTTTTAAATTTTTTTCTTTATCATACAAATACTTTGTCGGATGTTCTAAGTGAATTTTTTTTCTAGCTTTCTTAAAAGCTAAAGCAAGCAAATCAAAAGATAATACCTCAATATCGAAACCATAAGGTATTTTTCTTATACCTGGAGGACCACCATAACAAACTATATCATATTTGCCTTTCAAATAGATCTTTATTGCATCATCGATCATTTTTGGATCTTGAAATGGGTTATCACCACATAATCTCACTAATACTTTTGTTTTATTTTTTTTATGTATATTATAAATACGTTTAAGAACATTTTCACTTTCTCCAGAATAACAATCGATTTTTAATTTTTTTGATAAATTTAAAATTTTTTTATCTTGTTTTTTTTTAGTTGTTGCAATTATTAATTTTTTTAAATGTTTAGATTTTAAAATTCTCTTTACTTGAAATTGCAAGAAGGTTATTTTGCCAAGATTTCTAAACAATTTATTTGGAAATCGTTTAGAGCCTAACCTGGCCTCCAATGTGGCATTTATCATTTAAGATAATTTTCTATTAGATTTTAAAAACTTTTGATAAATTTTATTCAATTTATTATCAATTTTTGATTTTATACCAACTATACTCACAGAAACAGCAAATCTAGTTTTACTTTTTGAATTATTTTTTTCTGCTCCATGAATAACATTAGTATGATGAAAAATTATATCACCTTTATTTAATCTAGTTCTATAAATTTTGTTTTTTTTTACTGATTTGAAGTCTTGTAATGTGGCCGAAAAAGCTTTTGCGTTACTTGGAACATGTTTCAAAACACCTTTTTTATGTGAACCCTTTACGTAAATAATTGAACCATTAGTTTTGTCTTGTTTTTCAAGTGGTATGTAAGCGGTTAATTCGAATGGGGGTTTTTTCCTGTTAAAAAAGTTATCCTGATGAAAAGGTGTTGAGGTACCTTGAGAAGGAGCTTTATTATGCAAACCCATTGAACAAAAATATGTATTTTGATTAAACAAGTTTTTTGAAATTTCAAGAATTTTTTGATTTTGTAATTTATAAAATTCCGGAAAAAATATTTCAATATGCTGGAAATATTTTAAATATTTTTTTTTGTTTTTGGCTTCATCGAAAATTACATATTTATTTTTTGTAAAATTTTTGGGATTTATTTTTTTTGCAGTTTTTAAACACTCGTTAATTATTTTTTTATCAATAATATTCCTGAGCACTATAAATCCATTTTTTTTAAATAGATCAATTTTTGACATATATTTATTAATATTGTTATAATATGGTTTCTACACTTAATAGTAATTGATAATTAAATCAATTTATTTATCATAGAAAAACTAAAATTAAAAAAATGAAAATTAATTACTCAAGACAAAATATTGACAAAAACGATATCAAATTAGTAATTAAATCACTTAATTCTGATTTAATAACTCAAGGAGATTTCGTCAAAAAGTTCGAGAAAGACTTAAAAAATTACTTCAATGCAAAATATGCATTTGCTGTTTCTAATGGAACTGCAGCTCTATATATTGGCTGTAAATCTTTAGGTTGGAGCAAAAATGATATAATTATTACAACACCAAATACGTTTATTGCTTCAGCAAATGCAATTGAGTCTGTAGGTGGGATTACAGAACTAGTAGATATAAATGAATTAGATAATTGCATAGATCCTAATAAATTAGAAAATAAAATCATTAATCTAAGAAAAAAAAATAAATTAGTTAGGGGTTTGATTGCAGTAGACTACGCTGGGCAACCATGTGATTGGGAAAGTATTAGATATTTAGCTAACAAATATGAATTCCAAGTAATAAATGATAATTGTCACTCCATGGGTGCAAAATATAATAGCTCACTGGGATACGCTTCAAAATATGCTGATCTAGTTTGTCAGAGTTATCATCCTGTAAAAAATATAACTACAGGTGAAGGAGGATCAATTTTGACAAATAAAAAAGATATTTCTGATAAAGTCAATATTCTAAGATCTCATGGTATAGAGAGAAATAGAAGTAATTTTAGAAAGAAAAAAAACGTCCCCAATTGGTACTATGAAGTTCAAGACCTATCACTAAACTTTAGGATATCAGACATTAATTGTGCGCTAGGTATTTCACAACTTAAAAAATTAAATAAATTTGTTAAAATTAGGAAGAAAATTGCAAGCATTTACGACGATACACTTAGAAATATAGATTATATACATACTCCAAAAAAAATTTCTAATACTTCACATGCATATCATTTATACCCTCTAAGAATTAATTTTAAAAAATTAAAATTAAATAAAATTAAATTTTTCAATTACTTTTTTAAAAGTGGTTTTAAGCTTCAAGTTCACTATATACCTATTTATAAACACCCATATTATAAAGATAAATATAAATTTAAAGAAAATGATTTTCCTAATACAAATAAATTTTATGATGATGTGTTCTCCATTCCCAATTATGTAGGTTTAAAAAAAAAAGAACAACTGAAATTTATTAGATTATTAAAAAAATATGTACAAAAATAAAATTATTTTGGGGGGTGCACAGATAGGAAGTAATTATGGTATATCAAATAAAAAAAAATTAAGAGCTCATGAATGTTTTAAGCTTTTAAGTTTTTGTTTTAAAAACAATATAAATACCATTGATACTTCGATCAATTATCCAAATAGTGAAAAAATAATAGGTGAATATATAAAAAAACAAAAACAACAAAGATGGAATATTCACACGAAAATTTCATTTAAAAGCAAATTTCAAGTTGAGGAACAGATAAAATCAATGATCAAAAGGTTGGGTAAACCACCTAAAGTATTATATTTTCATTACTTTAAAGATTATCTAAATAAAGATAAACGCAGAATAGTATTTACACTTTGTAAGAGGTATAAAATTAAAGAGATTGGAGTATCTTTCCATAGAGTTTATGATTTAAAATATATCAGTAAATTAAAAAATATTTCAATTATTCAAATACCAATAAATATTTTTGATAGAAGATTTATTGAGAAAAAAACTATAAGTTACTGTAAGAAAAAAAATATAAAAATATATGCAAGATCAGTTTTTTTTCAGGGGATGTTTTTTTTAAAAAAATACCGTTTTTATGACAAAAAAACTAAAATTATATTAGATAAAATAACAGATATATTAAAAAATTATAAACAAATTAAGTTATATGAATTATCTTTTATTTGGGTTAATGGATTAAAATATATAGATAATGTTATAGTTGGTGTTAATAATATAAATCAGTTAAAAGAAAATTTAAATATCAGAAGTACCAAAGAAAAAAAAGATGTCATAAATAAAATTCTTAAAATTAAATTAAATAATGATAAATTTCTTAGTCCATATAAATGGAAGATATGAAAAAAAATAAAAAAAAAATTTGTTTAATAATTGGGGGTGCTGGACAAGGATACGGAAGACAAATATTGACGACACTTTTAGAAAATAATTATCAAGTAGTAATAACATCAAGGTACAAAAGTAAACTTTTAGGTTTAACAAAATCAAACAAATATAATATTAGTCAAATAGATGAATTTAGAGTTAATTTGAGTAGTGAAAAAAACATAAATATTTTTATTAAAAAAATTAAAGATAAATACAGAAAAATAGATGTTTTAATAAATAATGCAGCCGCTAATTGCCTAAAACCTTTTGATAAACAAACATATAGAGATTGGAATAATGTTTTAGGAATAAATATTATTTCAAATATAAAAATTACAAGAGAGATTTTAAAAATAATGGATAAAAAAAAAATAGGTAGAATAATAAACATATCTTCTATTTATGGAATAAAGCCACCAAAACATTTTATTTACGGAAACTCTAAAATAAATAGTCCTTTAATTTACGGAGTTTCTAAAGCAGGTGTAATTTATTTAACCAAATATTTTGCATCAATTGTACCAAAAAATATTAGAATTAATTGTATCTCTCCTGGTGGTTTGGATGCAAAACAACCCAAATATTTCAAAAAGAATTATGAAAAATTTACTACTCTCAAGAGAATGGCAAATAATAGTGATTTAAAAGGTATTATAAATTATTTAATTAATGACTCATCAAATTATGTTACAGGGCAAAATTTTATTATAGATGGAGGTTGGTCGTTAAATTAGTTTATTAAATATTAAGTTAATTCTTTTTTGAACATCTTTACCAGAAATTATTTTTCTTTTTTGTTTTAGAATTGACGATTTAATTTTTTTACTTTTCATTTTCTTGATTGATTTAAGTATTTCTTTTTCTTTTAAATTAATTACACCAATTTTTTCTCTATTTTTGAAATAATTAAGATTTTGACCAAAATAATTATTAATTAACTTTTCTTTTTTTAACGATGAATAAAATATAACTGGGTTTAATGTTAGAAACGAATAGGTATAAGCTGTTCCAGATATATCGGTTATCATAACAAAAGAATTTAAATAACTTTTTAAATAATTAGAAGAGTCATCAAAAACAAATTTTTGTTCGGTATTAAAAAAATTTTTTAAATATATAAATCTACTATCATCTCTATTTAATGGATGTGGTCTCAATGTCACCATATATCCATTTCTCAAAAGTTTTAAAATTAATTTTTTAAGATCAGTAATTATGCTAAGATTTTTAAAAGATTTATATTGAGTTGGGGCAATAATTATTTTTTTATTTTGTTTAAAAATTTTAATTTTCTTTTTTTTATTTTCTAAAAATGACAATTTGAGATAGCCAGAAATAATGGTTTTTGGTCTATTTTTGATTTTATATTTATTAAAACCATTTTTAAATATTTGTTCAGCAATTTCTGAGGATAAAAATATGTAATCTATTTTTGATAGTTGATAAAAAGTTTTTTTTTCAATTTTTTTTGCAACGAGAGGGGTATCATATATATCATGATGAATATAAATAATTTTAGATTTTATTGGATGAACATTTGTTAAATAATTTGTTATAAAATAATCTACATTATATAAATATTTTAAAAATCTCTCATTTATATAAAAATATTTATCTATAGCTAATTTGTTACCATTATATCCAAAAAGAATATTTATATTACTTAATTTTTTATGAAAAAAAAAATTTATATAATCTATCGATATGTCATTTATTTTATTTTCTGAGTGATAAAAAAATGAGGTTTTTTTATTTTTGATTATTCTTTTTATAAAAAAAAAAATATTTAAGTAGATCAAAGAAATTAAAGAGTAAAAAAATTTTGAAATAAAATTCACTTTTTGAAGTGGTCAAAATTTTTTGTCGAACAATTTTGACTTGTTAAGTATATTTTTAATTTTAATTAGATTATAAAAATTTTTATTATCTCTAGAGTTGTATTCAAACATTTTTCCAGTAAGAGCACTTGAGTTTTTTGAATTTGGATTTATTTGATAATAATTTGAATATTCTTTTATATTCCTGCTTTCATCATAAGAACAAAGAACTTCATGAATTTTTTCTCCAGGTCTAATTCCAATAATTTTAATTTTATTTTTTGGTGCAATAACTTTCGCTAAATCAACAATTTTAAACGATCCAAGTTTAGGAACAAATATTTCTCCACCTTTCATTTTATTAAGGCTATTCAAAACAAATTTAACTGCATCATTAGCTGTAATAAAAAACCTTGTCATTTCTTTGTGTGTGATTGGAATAATGCTTGATTTTTTTTTTGCCAAATCTTGAAAAAGATTCACAATTGACCCTCGAGATCCAACAACATTTCCATATCTAACTACTGAGAATCTCGTTTCAAATTTTCTTGTTAAATTATTCGCAGCTATAAAAATTTTATCAGCAGCCAGTTTTGAGGCACCATAAAGATTTATTGGATTTACAGCTTTATCAGTTGATAGTGCTAATACTTTTTTTACACCACTATTTATACAACAATTAACTATGTTTTCCGCTCCATAAATATTTGTCTTAATACACTCAATTGGATTATATTCAGCGGTCGGTACTATTTTTAAAGCTGCAGCATGAATTACAATATCTATATCTCTAATTGCTAATTTTAATCTTTTTTCATCTCTTATATCACCAACAAAATACCTTAAAAATTTATATTTTTTTATAGGGAAATCTTCTTCCATTAAATATTGCTTCATTTCATCTCTAGAAAAAATTACCAACTTTTTTGGTTTGAAATTATCAATTATATAACTTACAAAATGTTTTCCAAAAGTACCTGTTCCCCCGGTAATTAAAATAGATTTATTGTTTAACATTAAATTTCTATTTTATATTTTTTTAGAATTTCTATACCCTTGGTATATGAACTAAAATCAATTACATCGTCTGTTTCAAAAGATATGTTGAATTTCTCCTCTAGTGAAGATATCAAAGTCATATGACCTATGGAGTCCCATTCGTCAATTTCGTTATATTTTAAATTCTTATTTACTATCTCACTTGAAATAGAAAGACTTTCAGAAAAACATTCTTTATAAATAGATAAATTATCACTCATAAATTTTTTAAAATCTTACCTATAATATTTTCTTTTGAAAATCCATACTTATTCAACAAAAATTTGTACTCTCCTCCCTTACCATAACTATCTGGGTGACCAATCATTATATGTTTATTTTTTTTGTTTAAATCTGATAAGGCTTCACAAACAGCTGAGCCTAGACCTCCAATAATATTATGTTCTTCAATTGTAACAATTAATTTTGTTGTATCATTTATTTCATTTAATACTTCAGCATCTATTGGTTTTATAGTATGCATATTTATTAGCTTAGCATTTATTTTATTAATATTTTTTAAATCTTTTACAACCTCCATAGCAATATTGACGCTTGAACCGCATGAAATAATTGCAATATCCTCGCCTTTGTTCAGAACAATGCCTTTACCTATTTTGAATTCATAATCACTTTCATAAACTTTAGGATTTGGGGAGCCTCCTGTTAATCTAATATATAATGATTGATCATGATCAATGAAAGCATTTAACGTTTTTATTGTCTCAAAAGAGTCTGCGGGAGATACAATTGAAATATTTGGTATAGATCTAATCATACCGATATCTTCAATTGAACAATGGGTATAACCAAGTGTTCCAAGAACCAATCCACTAGCAAGCCCAGTCATGCAGACTTTATGTTTCATGTAACCTAAATTAACTTTTATTTGCTCTAGACATCTTGCTGTTTGAAATGGAGCAAAAGTCGTTGTGTAAACTTTAAAATTTTCACTTGCAATACCCGTGGCGATACCAATCATATTTTGTTCAGCTATTCCAACATCAAGATACTTTTCTGGAAAATCTCTTCTGTATCTATCTAGTCCAGCAGATGTAGAAACATCTGCAGTTATAATCATCAAATCATCTCTATTTTTAGCCATTTCATACATAGCTAAACCATAACTAGCTCTTGGGCCTACAGCTGACCAAATATTTATATTTTTACTATTAAAAAAACTCTTATCTAACATTACAAATTTAATTCTTTTAAAGCCTCTTCATATTGAGACTTGGATAATACTGAATGATGCCATTTGTTATTATTTTCAGAAAATTTAAAACCTTTTCCTTTAATTGTCTCACAAATCAAAACTTTTGGTTTACTTACTTTTTTAAAATTCTCAAACTTCGATATTAAATCTTCAACATCATGTCCATTACACTTTTCAGTATACCATCCAAAACTTTCCCATTTTTTTTTGATATCACCCAAATTCATTATTTCTGAATTTGATCCAGTTTGTTGAAAGTTATTATTATCAATAATAAGAGTAATGTTGTCTATTGATAAATGAACAGCTGACATTGCTGACTCCCAAACTGATCCTTCGTTGCATTCTCCATCTCCCATTAGAACAAAAACTTTATTTTTTAAGTTTTTAATTTTTAAAGCTTTTGCAACTCCGATACCCAATGATAATCCCATGCCTAAACTTCCATTGCTAAATTCAATACCTTTTTTTCGATTAATAACTGGATGACCTAATAAATCTGAGTCGTTTTTTTCAAATGTTTTTAGCTCATCATATGAAATATAACCTAACTCAGCTAAAACAGCATAATACACTAGGCAACCATGCCCTTTGCTTAAAATAAAACGGTCCCTACTTTCTGACTCAACGTTTTTATCTAATTCCATAATTCCATTAAAAAGAGTAGAGACTATTTCAACAGATGACAGGGCCCCTCCAAAATGAGCACTACTTGAACCTGCATATAAGGACATATCTAATATATTTTTTCTTAATTTCTTAGCTAAATTTTTTATACTTTCAATTTTATCTTTATTTTTCATTAGATGCCTCCGTCTACTCGTATCAATTGGCCAGTTAAATATGATGATAAATCTGAAGCTAAAAATAACACAACGTTAGCTATTTCCGCAGGATCTGCAATCCTTTTTAAAGACAGATTTTTAACAATGTCGTTTAAAACTTTTTCATCAGTTGTATTTCTCATCATATCAGTATCTGCTAGTCCTGGAGCTATTGTGTTTACTCTAATATTATATCTTCCTAGTTCCCTTGATAAGACTTTTGATAATGCATTTATTGCAGATTTGCTTGACGAATAAGATGATCTTCCAATGTTACCATCTAAAGATGCGCTTGAAGAAATGAAGATTATACTACCATTTTTAATTTTAATCATAGATTTTATAATATATTGGGTAAATTCGAACTGTGAAAAAAAATTGACATCAAAGTGTTTCTTAAGGTTTTGACTTGTTGTCATTTGAAATAATGAATTTTCTAAGTACCCAATATTATTTACCAAAATATTTATTTGATGATTCTTAATAATATCACTTGCAATTTCTTTTATATTTTTTTCCTTCTCAAAATCTATATAATAGACGTCTATCTTAATATTATTTTCAATTTTAAGTTGGTTAATTAAATTCGAAAAGGCCTCATCTGCTTGCCTTACACAACAAACTAGATTTGATTTATTATTTGCAAATATTTTTAAAATTTCTTTTCCTATCCCTCTATTACAGCCTGTTAGTAAAGCTGTTTTGTTTTTTAGAAGCATAATTTATTCTACGTAATCTTCTTTAGAGAAAATATCCTCTGCCAGAGCAGGTTTAAATATTGTTTGACCTGACTTTGTCATAAATTTAGAAATAAATTCTTTATCCTCACCAGCAAGACATAAATCGCTGTGATTTCTAAAGTATTTTATTTTAAAACCATTGTGAACAATGTCCTTAAGAGAACTATTAAATATATTTCCTATTTTTATATGAACATAAGGACAAACTAAAACATCTCCTATTGGTGTAACATAAAGTCTATTTACTGTAGTGCATCCTAATATTTTTTCATGATTCTTATCAAAAGGATTCCAAACATTTCTTACTAAATTTTTATATTCTTTTCTAATTTTTCTTAAATACTCTCTATCTTTGTC
>MDSZ01238674.1_pt1 | contig 24867 bp, 23 predicted proteins | sample 811201 | NCBI WGS metagenome assembly MDSZ01 (sample SAMN05326647, study PRJNA326480) | marine metagenome | isolation source: seawater | place: Indian Ocean: North | collected 2010
ACTGGAGTTGGTGGAGATTGCTTTGCTATCATTGCATTAAATGGAAAAAATCCAATAGCAGTTAATGGTTCAGGTATAGCACCAAGAAAAGCTGATTTAGAATATTTTATTGAAAAAAAAATTAACAGTATTGATTTATGTAGTCCTCACTCAGTAACAATACCTGGCTCAGTTCACGCATGGTGTTCTATGCATGAAAAATATGGTAAACTTGATTTTGAACAAGTACTAAAAGGAGCAGAAAATTATGCTCGTAACGGATTTCCTGTACATGAAATTGAAGCCGCATCTTGGAAAGAAAATGAAAACAAACTTAAAAAAAATAATAATAGTAAAAGCTTATTTTTAAAAAATAATAAAAGTTATGAATTTGGAGAGGTATTTAAAAATATTCCTTTAGCAAATACTCTTAAATTAATTGGTAAAGATAAAATAAAAGGTTTTTATCATAGTGATATAACAAGAGATATGGTCAAGACTTTGAATGATCTAGGCGGATTACATACTGAAGAAGATTTTCATTCTCAGGAAACTATATTTTCATCAACCATATCAAATACATACAAAGATTATAAAATTCATCAATGTCCACTTAATGGACCAGGTATAATTGTTTTACTAATGATGGCTATTAGTGAAAAACTAAATATAGAAAAATATCAACCATCCAGTTTTGAAAGATATCATATTCAAGCAGAAATAACTAAAGTATGTTATGAAGTTAAGGAAACTATATTAGGTGATCCAAATTATAATAAAATTGATATAAATAAAATTTTAAGTAATGAATTTATAGATAATTTAATTTCAAAAATATCTATAAAAAAAACATATAATTCAAAAAATTCTTTTGTAACTTCGCATCCTGAAACAGTTTATTTAACAGTTGTAGATAAAGACCTAAATGCAGTATCTTTTATTAATTCAATTTGTCACAGTTTTGGAAGTGCAATTACCACTACAAATTCTGGTATTCTATTTCAAAATCGTGGAGTTAATTTTAGATTAGAAAAAGATCATCCTAATGCTATTCAAGGAAATAAAAGGCCTTTGCATACTATTATACCAGGGCTTCTAACAAACAATGATGATGAAACAGTTTTATCTTATGGCGTTATGGGTGGACAATATCAACCAATAGGACAAACTCATGTTTTACAAAATATAATTGATTATAATTTGAATATTCAAGAAGCAATTGATTTGCCAAGGGTATTTGCATTAGATGGATTACTTAAAATTGAAAAATCATTAGATAAACTAATTGCAAAACAATTAGATAATATCGGTCATAATATATCTGTAGTCCCGAATGCTATTGGAGGTGGACAATGCATAAAGATAGATAGAAGTAAGGGAGTTTTAATTGGAGGTTCAGATTCAAGAAAGGATGGTATGGCAATTGGGTATTAATTATATTTTACCAAAAGTGTCGTTATACTGATTATTAACTCTAACAAAAGTTGTGCATTTACTTAATTGTTTTAAAGAAGGAGCTCCAACATATGTACAGCTACTTCTTATTCCTCCTAAAATATCTCTTACAGTTTTTTCAAGGGAACCTTTAAGAGGGATTACAACCTTTTTACCTTCTGAGGATCTATAATCTGCCAAACCGCCATAATGTTTTTCATTTGCTTCCTCAGAACTTGATCCATAAAATTCAATAAATTTTTTTCCTCCTCTTTCAATAATTTCACCTCCACCCTCTTTATGACCTGCTAACATTCCACCAAGCATAACAAAGTCAGCTCCTGCACCAAAACCTTTTGCTACATCACCAGGACATGTACAACCACCATCGGCAATAATATGTGCTCCTAATCCATGTGCTGCATCTGCGCATTCCATAACTGCACTTAATTGAGGATACCCAACTCCTGTTTGTATTCTAGTAGTACACACACTCCCTGGTCCTATACCCACCTTAACAATATCAGCTCCACTAAGTATTAACTCTTGTGTCATATCTGCTGTAACGACATTTCCTGCAATAATTGTTTTTTTTGGATATTTTTTTCTAACATTTGAAACAAAATGACTAAAATTTTCTGAGTAACCATTTGCAACATCAATACATATAAATTCAAATTTTGGAAATTTTTGTAATATTTTGCTTAATCTACTATAACTTTCAGAGCTAGTTCCGCAGCTTAAAGCTACTAATTTGTGAAAATTAGAATTCTTATATATTGAGCTAATTTGATTGATGTTATGCTGCTTTGTAAGAGCAGTCATTACTTTGTGGGATGTGAGTTTTTTAGCAACCTCTATTTCACCTACACCATCCATATTGGAAGCAATAATCGGCGTGCCTTTCCATGATAATTTGGAGTATTTAAAAGTATATTTTCTATTAAGATCTACATCTTTTCTACTTTTCAGCGTGCTTCTTTTGGGTCTAAAAAGAACATCTGAATAATCTAGCTTAATTTCCTCTTCTATTCTCATATAAATATTCGCTTTATTCTATTAAATAATTTAAAAATTAACTCAAATATTAAAATCAATTATGAATTTAAATACGTTAATAAATAATAATAAAAATCAATTTAATAAAAAATTTAAAGAATTGTTAAAACATAATCTAGATAGGTCGATTCTATCAAAAGCTATGTTCTATGGATGCAATAATGGTGGTAAAAGAATTAGGCCATTTTTAGTAAATCAAGCTTCGAAAATAACAAATATTAATAGAAACGACTCTTTTATAATAAGTGCCAGTATAGAGTCAATTCACTCGTATTCGCTAATACATGATGACCTGCCCTCTATGGATAATGATGATTATAGAAGAGGTAAATTAAGTACCCACATGAAATTTAATGAGGCAACTGCCATTCTTGCTGGCGATGCATTGCATGATCTAGCTTTCACTTTATTGTCAGGTAGTCTTAAAAATAACAATTGTAAGTCTAAACTTGAATTAATAAATTATCTTTCATTATGCATAGGTCACAAAGGACTAGCTTTAGGACAAACATTAGATTTAGAATTTGAAAATAAAAAAGTTAATAAGAGAAAAATTTTAAATATGTATTTAAACAAAACTGGAAAACTTTTTGAATTTTCATTTAGTGCTCCATTTATATTATCAGGCGCAAAAAAATCAGAAATTTTATTTGCTAAAGAATTTGGAATGTTATTTGGGTTAATATTTCAAGTTATGGATGACTTGATTGATGAAATAGGCACCTTTAAAAAAATTGGTAAAACACCTGGTAAGGATCTTAGACAAGGTAAAAGTACTTTACTTGGTTTAATTGGTGAAAAAAGAGTTATTGATTTGTGTAAGAATAAGATAAATTTTTTTTTAAAAAGACATAAAAATACACTAAAAAAAAATCAATTGCTAATTGATTTACTAGAATTCGGTATGAAAAGAGTTAGTTAATAATGAACGATTTTTTTTGCTAAATACAAACCAGTGGTAGCAGATATTGCTGTTAGTGATCCACCCCAAAACATGTCTACAAAAGTTACTGTTGGTGACCAACCTTTAAGTACTGCCATATTTGTTAAATTATAAGTTCCATAGGCAACTAAACCAAAGATAAAACCAGTATAGACTGTTTTATATAAACTTGCTGAGTCTAAACATGGTTGTATGACTACTAGAGCCATTCCAAGGACATAAAGTATGTAAAAAAGAGCTGCAGCCCACATTACGGGCTTATCGGTTAAAAGATTGCCAATTAAAGGCCTGTAGAATGATTTTGTAGCAAAACTTAACCAAATAATATCAATTATTAGAAATATAATAGAGGCAATCAGTGTGGCTACCAACATACATTTAATCATAATATTTACATATATCATATTATTAGATTTCAAGAACAATAATCTAGATTTGTGGTGGGTGCGACAGGGATTGAACCTGTGACCCCTGCCGTGTCGAGGCAGTGCTCTACCGCTGAGCTACGCACCCTAAAATATAAATAAATATTCTATTATTTAAATTAATCTATAGATAATCAATTTAAATGAAGATTATTTATAAAAATATTAGTAAAAAAGACATCACTAATGCATTAAAAATATATAATTTTTATATTTCTAAATCATTAACAAATTTTGAGGAAAAAAAACTAACATTTGAGTCATTTAATTCACTATATAAAAAAATTAAACTAAACAAATTACCATTCATCATTGCAAAAAAGAATGAGGTTGTTGTGGGTTTAGCTTTTGTAAATAAATTTAGAGATAAAAGTGGATATAGATATACGCACGAACACTCTATTTATGTAGATCCAAAGTTTGTAAATATTGGCTATGGCTCAATTATATTGAAAGAATTAATTAAGCTATGTAAAAAAAATATTAAAATAAAAAACCTTATTGCTGTCATAGGTGGCTCTAATAATAATTCATCTATTAAAATTCACAAAAAAAATGGATTCAAATATATTGGCACTTTGTCAAAAGTAGGATACAAAAAAAATAAATGGATTGATTCAGTTTATATGCAAAAAAAATTATGAAAGAAATAAATATAAAAAATTTTAAAAAAACTTTAAGTAAATTTACAACTGGTGTGACGGTTGTATGTGTAAAAGATAAAAATATTGTATATGGCAAAACAGTTAATTCTTTTAATTCATTATCACTTGATCCACCATTAGTATTGTTTTCTCTGAGTAATCGTTCATCTTCTTTAAAAAATTATATTAATAGTAAATTTTTAACCATAAACATACTTTCTAAAGACCAAAAAAAAATCTCTAATAACTTCTCAAAAAATAAACCTAGTTTAAAAAATGTTAAATTTTTAGAAGGAAAAAAAAATACTTCACTAATTTCTGGTTGTGTAGCCAATTTAGAATGTAAATTAATTGAAAAAATTAGAAAAGGTGATCATATAATTTTTATTTGTAAGGTATTAAATGTTCAGCAGGATGATAAATTAAAACCATTGTCTTATTATAACTCAAAATATAACTAAGTGATTTTAGATCTTAAAAAAATTGTTTATATTTCAATTCTTTTTTATGGGTTTTATTTTTTTTATAGTGAATTTAATAAATTATATAATTATGAATATAAATTTAAAAAAAATAATATTTCAAATATTGAAATTCAAACTAATAAAGAAAAATCGGAATTAAAAAAAATTGAAAAAGTTGAAAAAAATAAAAATACAAAAAAAAGAATAATTGAACCCAAACTTGATAAAACTGTTATAGAAGTGTCCAGAGGAGATACTTTCTTATCAATACTAAATAGATTTGATTTATCAGATGCAAAAAATTTTGAAATAATAAGTAAAATTGAAGAATTTTTTAAATTAAATAAATTAAAAGTAGATGACAAAATAATTTTCTATCAAGATAGTAATAAAAAAATTAAAGAAATTGAGATCGGTCTAGATATTGATACTGCGTTAATAGTAAATATTAGTGATACTATTACAGTTGAAAAAAAGAAATTCGAAAAATTATCATACCAAATATCAAAAGAATTCAATATCTTAGAGTCTCTATACAATGATGGACTAAAGAATGATTTACCTCAAGATATTCTAATTAAATTGATTAAATTATTTAGTTTTGATTTAGACTTTCAAAGAGATATTAAAAAAGATACATTGGTTTCTGTTTCTTATGAATTTAATCAAATACAAGAAAATAATCAAATAGAGTTTAAAGACATAAATTATGCTTTGATTTCAATTGATGGAAAGAAACTAGAATATTTTAAGTTTCTAACAAATGATGGGTTTATTGATTACTTTAATAGAGAAGGAAAAAATGTTAAAAAATCTATTTTAAAAACACCGCTTGATGGTGCTAGACTGTCATCAAGTTTTGGTATGAGAAAACATCCTATATCAGGCTATAATAAAATGCACAAAGGTGTTGATTTTGCTGCTCCAAAAGGCACACCTATATACGCAGGTGGAAATGGTGTAATTGAATATATTGGGAACAACGGTGGTTATGGAAAATACATTAGAATTAGACACAATAATGATTACAAGACTGCATACGCTCATCTGTCTGGCTATAAAAAAGGGATATCAAAGGGTGTAAGAGTAAATCAAGGTGACGTAATAGGATTTGTTGGAAGTACAGGTGTTTCAACAGGACCCCATTTGCATTATGAAATTCTATTTCAAAACAAACAAATTAATCCATTAAAACTAAAACTACCTTCAGGAAAAATTCTTGTCGGTGAGGAGCTAATTAGATTTAAAAAAGAATATAAAAGAATTTACGCAAATCATTTGAATTTATTATACGAATAATTATTTAGATGATCTTGATCTTTTTTCTTTAGAGGGCTCTGCAATGAAAGGTATTGACTCAATAGACTCTTCATTTGAATTTGATAAGTCTTTTTCATTCAAAGATACATTTTCATTTACTTGATCATCTTCTATATCTTTATTTGTTTCTTCGGATTGAGGATTTTCTTCTATGTTTATTCCTAGTTCTACCATTAGCCTATAATAATGATCAGTGAACTGATAGTAATATTCAGATTGTATCCTATCTCCAGATCTAAAAGCCTCTTTTGCTAGTTTTAAATATTTGTTATATTGTTGGGAGATATTTCCTTTATTTCTTCCTTTAAAGTTTTGATAACCTCCACTTTTTTTATAACTAGGCCTTCTGCTAGATTTGTACGTTGTTCTACCGTTATTTCTTTTATACATAATTTATTTTTTTGGAAATTAAAAATACTTAATTTAAATTCATTATATCCTATATATATATACTAAATAAATTCAACTTATATCTTAAAAAAAGTAAGTGTTCTGTCGATTTTTTGGATATCTTTAGATATTTTTTTTAGAATTAAATTTGAATTACTAAAAATCTTTTCACATTCAGTTAATTGATTTGAGCCTATTTCACATATAAAAATAGAATTTTTGGTCATAATACTTGCAATTTTTTGAGCAAATAATCTATAAAATTTGTATCCATCTTTACCGCCTAATAAGGCAATTTTAGGTTCAAATTTTAAAATTTCTAATTGTAATTTCTTATAACTTTTTTCATCAATATAAGGAGGATTAGAAATTATTAAATCAAATTTTTCAGTAATATCCTCAAAATCTAATTGTTTGAGTTTAATTTGATCATGTAGTCCATGTATTTTTATATTTTTCTTTGCGACTTTTATAGCTTTTTTAGAAATATCAATAGCAGTTATTTTTGAATTTTTTAGTTCCTTTGCTATTGAAATTGCTAAACATCCTGATCCTGTGCCAATATCTAGTATTTTTAATTTTTTATCTTTATTTTGAATATTAATTAAAACTTCTTCTATTATTAATTCTGTTTCTGGTCTAGGATCTAATACATCAGAATTTACATAAAATTCACTTTTCCAAAAATGTTTTTTTTTAATAATTTTTGATATTGGCTCTCTGTTTAATCTTTTTAAAATAAGTGAGTTAAAATAATTTATATTTAAATCTTTTATATCAAAATTACTTAAAATAATTTCTTTTTTACTGTTTGATGCTTCTTTTAGTAATATTTTTAATTCTAATTCGGGATTAAGTATTCTTTTTTTTTTAAGCTTTAATAGATTTTGGCTTAAAATGTTAATCATGTTTCATGTCTGCTAATTTTTTACTTTCTTCTTCTGCTATTAGAGGATTTATTAAATCTTCAATTTTACCCTCCAAAATCTCTGTTAAATTATAGAGTGTTAAATTTATTCTGTGGTCAGAAACTCTGCCTTGTGGAAAGTTATATGTTCTAATTCTTTCTGATCTATCTCCTGAACCAACTTGGGTTTTTCTTTGTTCTGACCTTTCTTTATTTTTTTGTTGTATTTCGTTATCGAGTAACCGAGATCTTAAAATCTTCATTGCCTTAGCTTTATTTTTATGTTGAGATTTTTCATCTTGTTGAGATACAACAATACCACTTGGTATATGAGTAATTCTTACAGCACTATCAGTTGTATTTACTGATTGACCTCCTGGACCACTAGATCTAAAAACATCTATTCTTAAATCTTTATCCTCGATTTCAATATCAATTTCTTCTGCCTCTGGGAGGACAGCTACAGTTGCTGCAGAAGTATGCACTCTTCCACTACTTTCTGTTGTTGGAACTCTTTGCACTCTATGAACTCCTGACTCAAACTTTAATTTTGAAAATACATTTGTTCCAGATATGTTACAGATTACCTCTTTTACTCCTTTTAATCCAGTTTCAGATATAGATAGTATTTCGAAACTCCATGAATTGTTATCAGCATATTTTTGATACATAGATAATAAATCAGCTGCAAATAAAGAGGCTTCATCACCACCTGTACCTGCTCTAATTTCTAATATTGAGTTTTTTGTATCATTTACATCTTTTGGGATAAGCAATCTCAACAATTCATTCTCTAAAGACTTTATTAAGTTTTTTTTTTCAACTAATTCTAACTCCGCAATTTTACTAATTTCTTGATCAGAGTCTTTAATCAATTCATTCAAGTTTAAAATTTCATCTTGCTCTTTTTTATATTCTTCTATTTTATCAACTATTGGTTTAAGTTCTGCATATTCTCTATTTAATTTTATTAAATCATCAGAGTTAGTATTTTGCATACTATTAAGTGAGTTTTCTATTTTATTAAATTTTTCAATAATATTTGAAAATTGAGTATTAAGATTTATCATTAATAAAATCTTTAATTTTATTTATATTTAATTCAAATTGCTCACCGGAAATTAATTTTTTTACTGTATATAAATTATTTTTAAATTCATTTTCTCCAATTAGAATAATATATTTAACTTTATGTAAGTTTGCTTTTGATAGTGATTTCTTAAGATTATATTTGTAATTCCAATAAAATGAGATTTTATTATCATTAAAATATTTTATAATTTTTAAAAGATGGCTTTTAAATTTTTCGTCTGTAATAGCTATATGAACATTATTTTCCAAGTTTGCTATATTTTCCATTAACATTGATATTCGTTCAATTCCAGCTGCCCACCCTATTCCAGGTATGTCCGGTCCACCAAGAGTAGATATCAAACCATCATATCTACCTCCCCCTAATAAAGTATCTTGGCTGCCAAGTTCATTGGTTTTGAATTCAAATACAGTGCTACAGTAATAATCTAAACCTCTTACAAGCCTGGGATTTTCTTCATAACTGATATTAAGAGCGTCTAGACTTTTTTTAAGTTGATCATAATGTGACATTGAGTCTTTAGAAATATACTCTGGAAGCAATGGAGCATTATTTGAAATATCAACATCTTTTTGATCTTTTGAGTCTAATATTCTTAATGGATTGGAAATTATTTTTTTTCTACTTTCTTCCGACAACAAATTTTTTTTCTCATCAAAATATTTACTTAAATTTTTCTTATATTCAATCAAGTTATCTTTATTTCCAAGAGAATTAATATTTAAAACAAATTTAGAATTTGGAAGTAATGATTTTAGTATATTATTTGCTAGATTAATAAGTTCTAAATCAGCAAATGAGTCATTTGACCCAAATATTTCAAAATTAATTTGATTAAATTGTCTATACCTACCTTTTTGAGGTCTTTCTCTTCTAAACATTGGTCCTAAGCCGTATACTTTTAAAGGTAAATCATTCAATAAATTATTAGTTATCGCGGCTCTAATCATTGGAGTTGTATATTCTGGTCGTAAAGTTAACAAATCTTCATTTCTATCTTTAAAAGTATACATCTCTTTAAGTACAACGTCAGATTCTTCACCCAGAGGTTTAGAAAATAGTTCAGTAAATTCAAAAATTGGAGTTTGTAATTCTGCAAAATTGTTTGATCTAGCATATTTTGAAACAACATTTTGAATTCTGTTATATTTGATTATTTGATCCCCGTATAAATCATGTGTACCTCTTACAGATCTTAATTTCATTTTATTTACCCAAATTAATTTCTTCAGATTTTCTTCTAATTAACTTTTCTAAATAATTTTCTAAATCTATGTTTTTAACCACATTATTTTTTTTTCCATTAATATAAATCATATGTGTCCCATTTCCACCACCAGTAACACCAATATCTGTCATAGTTGCTTCACCTGGCCCATTAACTACACAACCAATTATAGAAACTGTTATAGGTGTTGATATATCGTCTAATTTTTTTTCTAAATTTTTTACTGTATCAATTACTTGAAACTGCTGTCTTGCACAAGATGGGCAAGAAATAATTTTTACTCCTCTGTTTCTTAATCCAAGGCTTTTTAATATTTCAAAACCAACTCTGACCTCTTCCTCCGGTTCATCTGATAATGAAACACGAATAGTATCTCCAATACCTTGTAAAAGTAAATTACCTATACCTATTGATGACTTTATTGAACCGGTTCGTTTACCTCCTGCCTCTGTTATTCCCAGATGTAAAGGATAGTCACATATGTTTGCAAGTTCTCTATAAGCATTTATAGCCATAAAAATATCTGATGATTTCACACTTATTTTGAAGTTTGTAAAATAATTGTCTTCAAGAATCTTTATATTTAATTTTGCACTTTCAACAAGTGCTTCAGGATTAGGTTCGGAATACTTATCCAAAACTTGTTTTTCCAGGCTTCCAGCATTAACACCCACTCTAATTGAGCAATTATTATCTTTTGCTGCTTTAATAACTTCTTTTATTCGATCAATACTTCCAATATTTCCAGGATTAATTCTTATACATGATGCACCATTATCAGCTGCTTCTATAGCTCTTTTATAGTGAAAATGTATATCTGCAATTATTGGTACTGAACTATGTTGAACTATTTCTTTAATAGCTTTTGTTGAGTCTTTATCTGGAACGGATACTCTTACAATATCAGCTCCTAATTTAGCAGATCTCTCTATCTGATTTATAGTTTCTTTTGCATTTGATGTTAGAGTATTTGTCATTGTCTGAACAGCAATAGGGTTATTGCCTCCTATCTTTACATTTCCAACTTCAATCACGTGTGATTTTCTTCTAGTAATTTTTTGATATGATCTCAGCATAACTCTAGTTATTGAAATTATTGTCTATAGTAAATGAATCTAATACTTCTCCATATTTACCTATTTTACCTCTAACAGCTTTATCAATAATTACTAAAATATTACCAGCATTACCCGATGTAATACTGTATTCTTTGTTTAAGTTGTAAGTATACTCTTCATTCTTATTCATTAACTTACTAAAAATAATATTATCAGACTTATCTCTAATTTGAATCCAAGTACTGTTTAATATTTTTAGAGTAACAATTTCATTATTTTGAGTTTCCTCAGGATCTGATGATGCATATGCATTTGAATAACTAAAATCTATTATATTTTTTTCTAATTCATTGGTTTCTTTAGATAAATCTGTATCATTATTTAAACTTGACTCTTCTATAATAGGTACAAGACTTTCTGGTAAATCTGGAATTAGTGCATAATCTATTCTTTGATTTCTATTATCGATAAATAAAAAGTAGAAACTTGTAAAAATAATTAATATTAAACCAAAAGAAAAAATTTTATCAATATTAAAAGATTTAGTTTCTACTTTTGGTTTTGAAATAAATTCAGATGCTTGATTTACAGAAAATGAAATTTGTGATTTAAACTTTTTAATTAGAACATAAGTTTCTAGATCTAGAAAATTTGAATAAGACCTTAAATGCCCTAAGTAAAAAACAATGTCGGCATCTTTTTTTAATTTGTCATTCTCAATTTTTATTAGAATATCTTTTGAAATTTTTAACTCATGAGATACATCTTCAATTGAGAGATTTTTAGCTTTTCTGTTTTCTCTAATTATTTTTCCAACTGTTTCCATTATCTTATTTTAACTTATAAGCATCATGAAGTGATTTAACAGCAATATTTGTATATTTTTCTTCTATTAGTACACTAACTTTAATTTCAGAGGTAGATATTGCCAGTATATTAATTGAATTATTTGCGAGTGTTTTAAACATTTTTTGAGCTACCCCTGATTGAGACATCATTCCCATTCCAACTACAGATATCTTAGATACATTTTCATTGGTTTTTAAAGAAGTATAATTAATTTTTTGAAGATTATGTTTTAGTACCGATTTTGCATTTTTAATTTCAGAGTTTGGAACTGTAAATGTGATATTTGCTGATAATCCATCTTGGGAGATATTTTGAACAATCATATCTACATTAATATTTTTGTTTGCTAATAATCCAAAAATTCTAGCAGAAATACCTGGCTTGTCAGGTATGCCAGAAATAGTCATCATTGATTCATTTTTACTATAACTTACCCCACTAACTATTTCTTTTTCTATTAATTTCTTTTCATCTAAAATTAAGCTTCCAGGTTTTTTTGTTAATGATGATAATACTTGAAGTATCAGATTATTTTTCATTGCCAGTTCTACTGACCTGGTATGCAAAACTTTTGCTCCCATAGAAGACATTTCAAGCATTTCTTCATATGCAAGTTTTTTAATTTTTTTTGATTTTGCAACTATATTTGGATCTGTTCTATAAACGCCATCAACATCAGTGTATATATCGCACCTATCAGCTTTTACAGCTGAAGCTATTGCAACAGCTGTTGTGTCAGATCCGCCTCTTCCGAGAGATGTGATGTGACCATGAATATCAATACCTTGAAAGCCAGCAAGGACAATTACATCATATTTTTTTAAAAATTTATTAATTCTTTTTCTATCAATATTAAGTATTTTTGCTTTTTGATAATTAGAATCAGTGATTATTGGAATTTGCCATCCAAGAAGTGGGATTGATTTAATTTTTTTCTTTTTTAAGACAGCTGATAAAATACCAATTGTGACATTTTCTCCAGATGTAATAATAAGATCATTTTCTATTTTTTCATCAGAATTAATTTGATCTATATATTTTTGTAATTTATTTGTTTCTCCTGCCATTGCAGAAAGAACGACTATTAACTTATTTCTTTTAACTTTTTTTTGAACAATATTCGCTACATTGTTGATTTTATTCAAATCGGCTACCGAAGTACCTCCAAATTTCATTACAATAAGACTCATTGACTTAAATTAATTAATAATTAACTTTGGTAATATAATTATTGATTAAAAAAACAAGAAATATGATGAAATTGAAAACAAAAAAAAATGAATATGATCATTTTGTTAAATTATCCAATGAATGGTGGGATGAAAATGGAAAATTTGCAGTGCTTCACAAAATTAGACCTTTAAGAATGAGTTATATTCTTAATCAAATAAAAGAAAAAAATATTAAAAATTTAGAAATATTAGATGTAGGATGTGGGGGTGGATTGATATGTGAACCTCTCTCTAGATTAGGAGCAAAAGTCACTGGAATTGATTATGTTCCAGATAATATAAAAATAGCTAATACACATTCCAAAAAAAAGCGGCTTAAAATAAATTATATTTGCGATGATATTGAAAATATAAAATTCAATAAAAAATTTGATTTGATAATAATTTTTGAAGTTTTAGAGCATTTAGATAATTGGGAGTATTTTATTTTAAAAATTAAAAAAAATTTAAAATTTAATGGAAAAATTTTAATATCAACAATAAACAGAAATATTTTTTCAAAATATCTTACAATCTTTTTTGCAGAAAATATTTTAAATTGGATACCTAGAGGCACTCATCAATACGAAAAATTTATAAGACCCGAAGAAATAAGAAGTTTTTCAAAAAAAAATAATTTGGAATTTGGCAATTTAGAAGGATTAATATATAATCCAATAAGCTCAAGTTGGAATCTATCAAAAAATTCTAAGATTAATTATTTTTGTAGTTTAAAAAGAGTTAATTAGTTTTTTTTGGTGAAAATGGTAAAGGCATAATATCGATTTCTTCCTCTATAAGCTCTTTTGTTTGGTCTAATGTTGCTTCACCGTAAATAGCTCTTTCATCACTTTCTCCATATTTAATTTTTTTAGCTTCTTCTGAAAAATTATTGCCGACATAATCAAAATTTTTTTCAACATATTTTTTTAAATTATTTATTTTTGTAGCAACTGTTTTTTGAATTTTTTTATGTTTTTGATTAGATTTTTTACTTAAGTTTGGAGCCATTAGTGCTTTTTTTATTTTTGAACTATTGCAAGAGGGACAAGTCACCAAACCTCTTTTTTTTTGATTTAAAAATTCCTTAGAATTTTCAAACCAGCCTTCAAAAGAAGACTCACACAATTTACATGAAAGATTGAAAACGATCATAACTCTTATATTGTGATTTATTTTGAAATTTCAACATCAGTATTTCTATCTTCATAGTTAATTTCTAAAACTATTGAATTTTTTTTATAATTTAAGTTACATATAGTATTTTTTGCCAATACAACTCCTGTATATGGAATTAAATTAACATTAATAAACTTTTTACTTATTATATCTTCTATGCCTACATCAATTGACTCATTAATACAAATTAACAACAAATTATTATTCAATTTTGTATTAATATTAATTTTTGGTGAATTATTATGAATTAATTTAAAATTAATAATTTTATTCTCATTTTCATATAAGTCAGAATTATTAATATCTCTGATATCTTCAATAGAATTATTTATTTTTTGATCGTTAATTTTTTCTAAAATTTTAAATTTTAATATTTCAAGAAAGCTCGTACCAATAATTTTTTGGTTTATATTAACAACTTCTTCATTTATTGTTTCAACAATTTTTTTAAATAATATATTCATAAATATATTACTATACTCTTAGATTAAAATGATAAATAAAAAATATCTCAAGTTATTAAGATCAAGAAAAAATATTCAAAATTCAAATTTTATATATGAAAAAATAAGTGAAAGAATTATTGATTCTTTAGATTTAGTTTTAGTTAAGTTTGATGAAATATTAGAAATTGGTATAAATGAGAATAAAACTTTTAATTTTTTAAAAAATAAATACCCTAATTCAAATTTTACAAGGTCAGAGATTTATAAATTTAAAAATTACTATAAAGATAGTTCAAAATTTACTGAAATTGACTTAGATAATTTAGACCTTCTCTCAAATCATTATAATCTAATTTATAGTAATTTGTTATTACATTTAAGTGCAAATTTTGAAAATTTATTAAGTAGGATTTATAATAAACTAAAATCTAATAGTTTATTCATTGCAACAATTCCTGATAGTGATAACATTTTTCAGTTAGTGAATTCAATGTTTGATACAGATTTGTATTTATACAAAGGCGCTTACCAAAGAGTTAATCCTACTATTCAAATTGATGAAATATTAAGATTATTAAACAAATTAAAATTTGATAGTCCTGCAGTTAACGTAGAAAATATTGTTATTGAATATTCTAAATTCAAGAATTTATTGAATGATGTTAAAAATACAAATCAATCATATTGTTATATTGATAAAAAAGATAAATTTGAAAATAAAAAATATTTTAAAATACTTGAGGAAAATTACAAAAAAAAATTTTTTAATGGTAACTTCGTTCTAGACATAAAATTTAATATTATATCAGCATGGAAAAAATGATTAATCTAAGATCGGTATTCTGCATTAATCTTAATATATTTATAAGTTAAATCATTTCCATAAACAGTATGATTAAATTTACCTTTATTAATTAAAACATTAATTTCTATTATTTTATTTTTCATATATTTATTTATTTTTTTTGTATTAAGTTTCTTACTTATCGAACCATTTTTACATACTAGATTTTCTCCAAAAAAAACCTTAATATTGTTTTGATCTATATTTTCTCTAGATTTACCAATTGCCATAATAACCCTGCCCCAATTCGCATCATTACCTGCAATAGCTGTTTTTACTAAAGGAGAGTTAACTATTGAAAATGCAATATTTTTTGCTTGTATTTTCGACTGACAATTAAGCACATTAACTTTTATTATTTTTGATAAGCCCTCTCCATCTTTAATAACCTTTAATGAAAGATCCTTCATAACATCATTTAAACATAAATTTAATTTATCAAGGTTTTTTTTGTTAGTTAAATCAATTTGATTATTTTTAATTGCAAATAACATTAATGTATCACTAGTTGAAGTATCACTATCTACTGATATTGCATTAAAGGTATCTTCAATATTATTTCTTATTAATTTTTTTAAAATAATATTTGGAATATTTGCTTCTATAAAAATATAAGCAAGCATTGTAGCCATATTTGGCTGAATCATTCCTGAGCCCTTTGCAATTCCATAAATTTTAAAAATTTGATTTTTAATTTTAAATTTCTTTATTGATATCTTAGGATAAGTATCAGTGGTCATTATTGACTTAGCTGCATCAAGTAGAGATTTTTTATTCTTTTCTTTTATTTTAGAAATTTTATTTATTATAAGTAATGGATCAAAAATTTCTCCAATAACTCCAGTTGATGAAACTAGAATTTCAGATTTTTTACAACCTATAAATTTTGATAAAAAGTTAACATATTTATTAATTATTTTTATACCTTCGATTCCCGTGTGTGCATTAGCATTTCCAGCATTAACTATTAATGCTTTTGTTTTTCCTTTATTGTTTTTTTTATCCCAAATAATTGGTGCTGAAGGTGTTGAAGTTAAAGAATAAACGCATGCAGTATTTACAGTCTCTTTGAAAATAATTATTAAAAGGTCATCTAATTTTTTTTTGAAACCTGCATTGAAAGTATATATATCAAAAGATTTTGGTTTTATATTTTTATAATTTCTTGGTTTAAAAAATGAATTACTCTCTAAGAATAATCTCTCATTTTTGGTTAATTTTAAATCACTTGTAGAAGAATTATTATTCATATATTAACAGCCATTTATCATATTATGATCAATATTGTTAATAAACTTTTTAAGTCTTTTAATTCTAATTCACTAAACAAATATCAGAATGTCATAAAGTCAATAAATAGTTTTGAAAAAGACATATCAATATTATCAGATGATGATTTAAAAAATAAAACTAGTGAATTTAGAGAAATACTAAAAAATAATAAATCTTTAGAAAAAATTCTACCTGAAGTTTTTGCTGTTGTTAGAGAAGCTGCAAAAAGAACTGTTAAAATGAGACATTTTGATGTCCAATTAATTGGAGGCATAGTTCTTCATGAGGGTAAAATAGCTGAAATGAAAACGGGTGAAGGAAAAACTCTAGTAGCTACATTAGCAGCTTATTTAAATTCATTGAATGGTAATTCTGTACATATTGTAACTGTAAATGATTATCTTGCAAAAAGAGACTCAGAGTGGATGGGTAAAATTTACAATTTTTTAGGTTTAAGTGTTGGTTGTGTAACATCTGAAACAAATCATGAAATAAGATCTTCACAATATGATTGTGATATAGTCTATGCAACTAATAATGAAATTGGTTTTGACTATCTAAGGGATAATTTAAAAAATGATTTTAATAACCTGTGTTTTAAAAAAGAAGCTTTTGCAATTGTTGATGAAGTAGATAGCATATTAATAGATGAGGCTAGAACACCATTAGTTATATCTGCTGAGTCTAATACAAATACTGATTTATATCCTAAAATAAATGGAATGGTTAAAATTTTAAAAGAAAAAGATTATGAAATAAATGAAGAAAGTAAAAGCATATTACTAACAACTAAAGGTATGGAACTAGTTGAAAAATTATTAAAGGATAATAGTCTAATTAAAAAAGGAACTCTTCAAGATTTAGAAAATATTTCTTTGAATCATAATATTGTTCAAGCTCTTAGAGCAAATAGAATTTACAAGAAAGATAAAGATTATATTATTAAAGATAAGAATATTGTAATTATTGATGAGTTAACAGGAAGACCTATGGAAGGCAGAAGATATGGAGACGGATTGCATCAAGCTATTGAAGCCAAAGAAGGTTTAGAAATTCAAAAAGAAAATCAAACTATTGCATCAGTAACATATCAGAATTTTTTTAGAACATATAAAAAACTCAGCGGAATGACAGGAACAGCTTTGACAGAAGCAAAAGAGTTTGAGGGAATATATAATTTACAGGTTGTGGACATACCACCTAATATAAAAATTAATAGAGATGATAAGAATGATCAAATTTATATGACAAAAAGAGAAAAATATGAGTCAGTTATTAATTTAGTTAAATCAAGATATTCCATTAATCAACCAATATTAATTGGAACTACATCTGTAGAAAATTCTGAAATTATTTCTGAAATGTTATTGAAAGAAAACATAAAACATAATGTTCTAAATGCTAAAAATCATAAAAAAGAAGCAGAAATCATTCAACAAGCTGGAATCCCAGGAAACGTTACTATTTCAACAAACATGGCTGGTAGAGGAACTGATATTAAACTTGGAAATGATAGTATTGAATTAAAAGATAAGGCTATTGAAGCAGGAGGATTATTGGTTATTGGAACTGAAAGACATGAAAGTAGAAGAATAGATAATCAGCTTAGAGGAAGATCAGGAAGACAAGGGGATATAGGCGAGAGTATATTTTTTTTATCATTAGAGGATGATTTAATGAGAATATTTGGATCTAAAACTCTTGAGAATGTTCTATCAAAATTAGGATTGAAAGATGGAGAAGTTATTACTCATTCAATGATAACTAGGTCTCTTGAGCGAGCTCAACAAAAAGTAGAGTCTCATAATTATGATATGAGAAAACAAATTCTTAAGTTTGATGATATATTAAATGATCAAAGAAAATTAATTTATCAAAATAGAAAAGAAATATTAACTACAAATGATCAATCAAAAATTATTGAAGAAATAATTTATGATTTTGTAGATCAATTAATATTAACTACTATTCCTCCAAAGAAGTATAACAATGAATGGAATGCGGATTTATTAAAAGAGAAAACAAAAGAGGTTTTTGATATTGAATTACCCGTTACAGATTGGTTCAATGAAGAAGGCGTTGATGAAGAAGAGATAAAAAAAAGATTGATTGATCAAATATTTCAAAAATATGAAGAGAAAAAACATAAGTATTCAGGTGATCTTTTAAAATTTGCTGAAAAAAGAGTAATGTTATACCAAATTGATAAAGATTGGAGGGATCATCTCGCAGCAATGGATATGCTTAGAGGAAGTGTTAATCTAAGAGCAATGGGCGGCAAGGATCCATTTTATGAATATAAAAAAGAGTCATTTGACTATTTTGATGAAATGTTATCCACACAAAATGAAAAGGTATTAAAGACTCTTTTTAATATACAACTAGTAAGTAATCAAAATAAAGATGATAGTGAAAATAATAGTAATAATAGTGAACCAAGAAGAATAATCACTAAAAAAATAGGTAGAAATGAGCCATGCCCGTGTGGTTCAGGAAAAAAATATAAACAATGTCATGGTGTTTAAATTTCTGAAGTAATATTTAAATACTTATTTTTTCTTATTTTTATCAAATCATTTTTTTCTAAATTAATTAAATCTTTTAAATGTAACAAAATTGATTCTTTAATTAGTTTAGATTGTTCTTTTGGATATCTATGTGCACCGCCTGGTAATTCTGGAATAATTTCATCTACTATTTTGTATTTTTTACAATCCTCTGAAGTTAATTTTAGGGTATTTGCTGCTTCTTGAGTATAATCAGTGCTTCTCCATAAAATTGATGCGCAACCCTCAGGTGAAATAACTGAGTAAATTGAATGTTCTAACATTAAAACTTTATCAGAAGCAGCTATACCTATTGCTCCTCCTGATCCTCCCTCACCAATAATTATTGATATTGTTGGTACTCTTACCTGAAGAAAATTTAAAATTGATTTAGCTATGGACTCTGATTGACCTCTTTCTTCGGCATCCTTTCCTGGAAAAGCACCTGCTGTATCAACAAAAGATATCAGAGGTAAATTAAATTTCTCTGCTAATAGTAACAATCTTTGTGCTTTTCTATAACCCTCGGGTTTAGCCATACCAAAATTATGCTTTAATCTTGTTTCCATTGTATTGCCTTTTTCAGTACCCAAAATAATTACTGATTTTTCATCAATTTTTGCTAAACCACCTATAATTGCATTATCATCCGCATATTTCTTGTCACCATGAAGTAAAATAACATCCTTGAATATAAGATCAAAGTAGTCAGCTGTATGTGGTCTACCATTATGTCTTGAAACTTGGACTTTTTGCCAAGGATTAAGTTTAGAATAAATTTTTTTTAAAGACTCATTTCTTTGGTTTTCTAATTTTTCTATTTTTAATGAAGTATTTCCATTATTATAATCATTAATTAAGCTATCTATTTTCTCAATATCATTTTCAAAATCAAAATATTTTGTCATTATAAAATTTTATAATTTTTAAATATCTCTAATAATAATGGTTTTAATAAAGATCCATTTTTATAATTTAGAAATCCTTTTAATATCATTTGTAATTGCTCTGGATGTATTTCTCTCCATTCCTTATTGTTAATTGAAATACTTAAGAAGACTAGAAATTTTTCAAATTTCTTATTTGTGATGGCTTCTCTTATGTTCTCTGAGATATAATAAGATGGTATTAATCTTTCGTCATAAATAAATTCAAAATTCTTTGTAAGCTTATTTTTATCACTAATATCTAATGTTTTAATTAGTAAATAAATTAACTCTTCATTTTGTCTTACGCTAATGTCTGAAAATAAATTAAAATTTTGATTTAATAAATTTAGGATTTTATCAACTTCTTCTGAAGAATATAATTCAAGAAGAATTCTAGCATATGAACTTTTTTCATCGACATTTACAGAATTTTCATAAAACTCGATCCAACTTAAAGCTTTATCAAAATCTTGATTGTAAATATAAGATACAGAAATTTTTGGTCCATAATTAACATTTTCTGATGACATCTCAATAGATTGAACAATTTTGTATGATAGAGAATATGCTATTTCCTCTAATTTATTCTCTTTAGCATAATCCCAAAATTTAATTATTGCCTTAATTCTATCAACTGGAAAAATTTGAATATTTATTAATTGAAAATAGTAAGCCATAATCATTTCAACATTATCTGATAGATTGATTATAGTTTCTTTTGGATTATTAAGTTGATCAGAGTCAAAATCAACTGATTGATATAACGCTGCAAGACTATCAATACTTAATGTTTTATCAATATAAAGTTTATTTGCGGCTTTCAATCTTAAATTAATAGGGGAAGATTTATTTAAAATAATTGGAAGAGATAAATTTTCTAAGTCTATACTTAGAAAACTTTCTGTTAATGGTAATTCTGCAATTCTTGCCATTGCGCTGTATAGAAATATTAAATTTTTATTTTCTGTGTTGCTGAAATTAATATTAATAAGTTCATTATCGTTTATATTTTCAACCATCAAAGAGTATAAAAGCTGAAAATCTTTATCTAATTTTTTTTCTGTTTCTAGCATAATAACATTTAACAAATCTGCTTCTGATACTTTACCTTCTAATAGTAAACAAAAAATATCTAGCTTCTCTATAAGAAAATTTTTTAAATTAATGTTTTCATTAATTTCCTCTTTTCTTATGCATAGTTCCTCTAATTGATAAGTTGCTAGTAAATAGTTTAACTCTATTGTTTTATATAACGGAATATTTTCATCTAACTCAAAATCCCTAGCCATAATAAGCTTATAAGCACTTGAGATATTACCTATATTATAGAAATAATTTATAATTGAATAAAATATATCTCTGTTAATTTTTTCACTATAATCAAAATTATCAATTAGTAAAAATTCATTAATTTCATTTTGTATAATGTTTGATTTAATATTATTCATATTTGTTAAATAACTATTTAAATCTGATATATCTATTTCCTTCCAAAAGTTATTTTCATTAAAGCTGATTTGATTTATGTTGACATAATCTTCACTATTATCTGATTGAGAGTTTCCATTTTCATTTAAACTGTCTTCGTTAGAAACTTCCTGTAATTGTATATTCTCTACTTCCTGTTCTAGAACCAACTGATCCAGACTTTTATTTTCATGTATTTCGATTATTTCAACTTGATTTGAATATCCAATCTTGAAAAATAGTATAGAAATAAAAATAATAATTAAAAATTTCATTGTATTTCTATTGAAAAATCTTCAGTTATTAGTGATGAAGGCGAAGGTATTTCTATAAAATATAATGAAAATACAAGAATAATTGATAGAATTATAAAAAAGTATAAAATATATTTTTGTTTCATAAATTATAAGTAAAAAAGACTAATATATGATTAATTTTTTTTTTTAAGTTATTTCTTAATGTAATTAAAATTTGTCAATAATAAGAAATCTGTAAAATAATGCTAAATATTAAAAAAATTGGAAAAAAAAATATATGTTTTATAGGGCTTATGGGATCAGGAAAATCAGTTATAGCCCGAGAATTAAGTAGAATTTCAAATATGAATTATTTTGATAGTGATTATGAAATTGAAAAAGAAAATGGCCAAACCATTAATCAAATTTTTAAAAAAAAGGGAGAAGATTTTTTTCGTACATTAGAAGAAAAAAAATGCCTAGAATTACTCGAAAAACAAGAATGTATTATTTCATTAGGAGGTGGAAGCATTACTAATGAAAAAGTAAGGAAAAGAATTAAAAAAAATTCATATTCAATATTTTTAAATGTTGATATTGATATACTTCTAAATAGATTAAATAATTCAAAAAAAAGACCTTTATTAAAAAATGTAAACAAAAAAGAAAAACTTGAAGAAATTCTAATTTCTAGAAAAAAATACTACAATGAAGCTGATCTAATAATTGAAAATAATTTAAAAAAAGATCTTGTTATTGATATCATAAAGAAAAAAATTAACCCCTAGTACGATGATAATAAAAAATAAAACTGTAAATACAAAAATTATAATAAAAAATAATTTCATAAATAATTATTTAAAAAATTTAGTTAAAAAAAATAGAAAAATTTTTTGTATTGTTGACAAAAAAATTAAATCTCATTTAAATGATAATGATAAAGTTAATTTTATTTATGTTAATGGAAAAGAAAATTTAAAAGCATATAAAAATTATATTTATTTGTGTGAAAAAATTTTATCAAATAAAGTTGATAGAAATTCAATATTAGTTGGTATAGGGGGTGGAACTGTAGGGGATATTTGTGGATTTATTGCAAGTACAATTTTACGAGGTATAGAGTTTAATTTAATTCCTACAACCTTGTTATCCCAAGTAGATAGTTCAGTTGGTGGAAAAAATGGAATAAATTCAAAACATGGGAAAAATTTGATAGGTACATTTTATCATCCAAAAGAAGTTTTAATTGACGTAAATATATTAAAATCACTACCAGTGAGAGAAATTAGATCTGGCTATGCAGAAATCATAAAACACGCAATTATTAATGATAGAAATTTTTTTGATTGGCTTGATAAAAATTATAAAAAAATATTTCAATTAAATCGAAAGTATTTAGAAAAAGCTATCTTAAGATCAATTAATATAAAATTGTGGTATGTGAAACAAGATCCACATGAAAATTTAATTAATAATAAATCAAGAGCCATGTTGAATTTTGGCCACTCTATTGGCCATGCTTTAGAAGCTTTAAATAAATATAGCAATTCAATCAATCATGGTGAAGCAATATCTGTAGGAATGATTGAAGAAGCAAAAATATCAAAAAAACTTGGTTATTTATCAAACAATGAACTAGTTAAAATTATTAATCATTTTAGAAAAGTTAAACTAAAAATTTACAACAAAAATGTTTATAATAAGAAAATCATAAACTTATTAATAAAAGATAAAAAAAACTATGATAATAAAATTAACTTTGTATTAATAAAAAAAATTGGTAAATCTTTTTTTGAAAGAAATATTAATATTGATAAAATTAAAAAAAACTTGTTAAAAATTTAATTCAGTGATCACAATTATTCTATTATTTTTTTTAATTATTCTTATTTTGTTATCTGGTTTTTTATCAGGATCAGAGACAGCAATAACTGCAACATCTAAGGCTAGAATTATTTATCAGAAAAAAAAGGGCAGTAAAAGAGCTGGATACGTACTTAAGCTACTTGATAAAAAAGATAATGTAATTTCAACTTTACTTTTATCAAATAACTTAGTTAATATTTTAGCTTCCTCATTAGCAACTGCTTTTTTTTATGATATTTTTGGTGTTGAAGGTATTTTTTATGCAACTCTTTTGATGACAATTGTAATTGTAATTTTTGCAGAGGTTTTGCCTAAAACATATGCATTAAACAGACCAAATAGAACTGCTTTATTAATTTCTCCAATTATTTATTATTTAAACAAATTATTGTTTGTTTTTGTTTTTGTAATTAATTTAATTGTTCATGTAATTTTTAGAAAAAATGAGAACGATACAAAGAATAAAGACCTTCAATCAGAAGAAGAGCTTAAAGGTGTGATAGATCTCTACAAAACATCAAATCCGGACTATGAACAAGAAAAAGAAATGCTGCAGAGTATACTCCAATTAAATGACATAACGGTTGAAGAGATATTTACTCATAGAAAAAATATTTACTCAATTGAAAGCTCAATTGATACGAAATTTATTATTGAAAAAATAAATAATTCCAGATTTACTAGAATACCTTTTTGGAAAGATAATCCTGAAAATATAATAGGCTTATTAAATGTTAGGGCGCTTAATATAGATTTGGATAACCATGAAAAATCAAGAGAAATGATTTTTGAAAAAATTACTAAGCCATGGTTTGTACCTGAAACAACAAATTTACTAGAACAACTTGTTGAATTTAGAAATAGAAAAGAACATTTGGCATTTGTTGTGGATGAATTTGGAGAGTTGTTAGGTTTGATAACACTTGAAGATATTATTGAGGAAATTGTTGGAGAAATTGTTGATGAAATTGATATCCCAGAAAATGATTTTAAACTTAATAATTATGGAAAAGTTATAGTAAACGGTGAACAAAATTTAAGAGATTTATATAAAAATTTTGATTTAGAGCCCCCTGAA
>MDSZ01251602.1_pt1 | contig 24864 bp, 13 predicted proteins | sample 811201 | NCBI WGS metagenome assembly MDSZ01 (sample SAMN05326647, study PRJNA326480) | marine metagenome | isolation source: seawater | place: Indian Ocean: North | collected 2010
CGACGACGACTTTTTCGCAAAGGTTTATTGGTCGAAGAAGAACTTCTTTGATGGCGACGAGGGATGATGATGATGATGATGATGATGATGATGATGATGATGCTTTGGGAGCGACGACGAGACGACCCGCACGCGTGTTTTCGGCGTTGTCGGCGATGAAACGAAACGAAGGAGATAAAGACGACGACTCTTTCGACGACGCGGCGAGACGATTGACAGTCGCCTCGGTACTCTCGGTCGCGCTCGTGCTCGCGTCCCCGAGCGACGCCGACGCCGGGTTGAACAAGAAAGGGAACAACAACGCGTACGAAGAGATGATGAGACAAATGGAAGAAGAGAATAAAGGAAACGGTGGTGGAGGCATGTCCGCGGAATCTCTGTTCAAGGAAAGTGGGGGAGCCTGCGGACCAGGGTACGAGATGAAGGTGAAGCTGGTAACGGGTGCCGAGTGCGAGTGCGTCCAACCGGAGCTCTGCACGCGAGAAGGCGAAATGACCGCGGAAGAGAGAAGTTTCGGGAAGAAACCGAAAACGGCGGAAAACGGAGGAGGGGAGAAGGAGGCGATGAGTTCCGACGGCGGCATTCGGTTCACGTTTAGTAATTAATTGAAGAGAAAGAGTAAAAGTATACGCTCTCGCGCACGTGTAATTTAAACAATAATATCGTCTATACGCAGAGTTTGGGCGAGAACGTAAAACTAATAATGCATTGTTTTATTTCAACACTTCTTTGACGGTTTCTAAGGCTATTTTCGCGAGCGATTCGATCGAAATTGTCGCCGCGCCTTCGAACGGTCCTTCCGTTGAAGTTGTTGTTTTGGCAGAAGTTTTTGCACTTTTTGTCGTCTTGGAGCGCTTGGCACCGCCGATGCCATCGCAACATTCGAGCGTTTCGCCGTTTCGAGTAATCTCCGAACACGAAGCTATGCGCCATCGTTCGAGAGTCGAGCGTCTCTTTGCGCATTTGATATGCATTGTCGCGCCGTCTTCCCACACGCACACGAAAGTACCGTCTGACTCCAAAAGATGTTCATCGCTATCGGTCTTAATAACCGCCGCGACGTTCGTACCCGTAAGACGTCGAGTCGTTTCCAAGGTTTCTTTGAGTTTCTCGATGGAATACGGTGCGGGCAACGCACGCATAGAGCCATGCTTATGTGAATCGAGGTATTTTCGAACGATAAACATCTTCGCAATCTTGCTCATTTCTGGAATCAACTCGAGGAAGACCAAACCGACATTTTCCGGGTCGTTGGTTTCGCTCGCGGATTCTAACCTCTTCGCTAGTCTGTGTTTAAAAGATCTATAACAGATGACGTCGTCGACGTCGTCTCGTTCAATGATAGATTCTGGAGTGGCTCTGAATGTACATTGGACGATGCCCGTGTATTTGTTCACCGATACAATCGCGGATACCGACGCCAACTCTTTATTGTTTTTATCAACCTCGTCTCGATCAAAGACGATGGAAAAAGTCGGGGCCTCATTGACTGCTTCCACTTCAGAAAACGCGACGCCGGCCAATGAATATGTTTTATTGTCACCATCCTCTTCCTTCTCTTCTTCTTCAATCGCCTCCGCTTTACGTTTCTTTGACGCCGCAGGTGTCGCTTTTTTCTTCCTCTGCGGACTCTTCTTCGGCGTTACCGCCACTTTCTGCTTTTTCACTAAAAAGTCTCTGATAGATGTCAACGTCGAAATCGTCGCGGTTTTGCTCGCACGATCTAGCACGTCGACGAGTGAAATCGTGCCGTTGTCAAAATCTACATTTTCTCTCGAATCTTCGAACATTTTGAGCGCCACAGGTGGTGTTTCTATCGCCGCAGACGCTTCTCCTGATTCGCCTTTCTTTTCTTTTTGTATGCTGACGACAGAGGCTGTGATTTTGCGTTTGTCGACTTCAAACTTCACGTCTAATCGTTTCCTCGAGTTCCAAAGTGTCACCGCACACCCGGACACGTCACCTTTATGCTTTACGATTTCCGCGACCACTTTACCTCTTCTCGTCCATTCGATTGCGCTGTTGTTCCTGCTATCGCTATTCGCTTCTGCTACATCTCTCAACGTGCCCGCTTGCGCGAGTGTTTTCGCACAAATCAATCGCATTACCGCATCCATCATCGCTTCATGCGCGCCTAGTATTCCTCTTGCCAGATTTTTCTCGCTCCCATCGCCTTTCGCGCGCATGGTGGCGTTGAACGTCAAACTCTTAATTTCCTCGGCCGTCGCTTGGTACTGTATGCGTTTTCTCTTCGACGACGCGTCGTTGTCATCCGCCGTCATCGTGTCCTCTCCGCATAAAACCTCCACCCCAGTGCACGTCCACAAAACTTGTTCCTCCGTTGGCGCGTCGTCTAAAACCAGCGTCATCTCGTACATATTCTCCACCCCGCATTTCACCTCTCCCGATACGACGTCAAAAATTTTAAACTTTTGGTTATCCTCTCCAATCGGAAACCTCTTCAACACGTGTTTCTCCACGATCAACGCATGCTTCGCGTCTAATGTTTTCCTCCTCGCTAAATCCTTTTCCTCTTCGTTTTGTTCTTGTACGACAGGATCGACAACATCTGTCATCTCTTCGTCGCCGCCTCTCATTTTCTTCTTCTCCTTTTCGCGTTCCTCCTTCCATTTCTGCATCGTCGCCACTTTCCTTATCCCTTCCACGCGATCTAAACAATCGAATCCACCTCTGCATAACACATCAAAACTCGCGGGAATGTCAAACATTGGCGCCCTCGCCCAGGTCAATCGTTGATGCAACCCGTACAAGGTATCCGCCGAGACTCTGAACTGCTCCGCGTGTTCCTCCAGAACGTTGCACGCGTTCTCGGCGACTAAAGTCGCTTTCGCGTTCTTCGGCGCCCACGCGACTAACGCGTGCAATCGAACCAGCCTTTGTTTCAGCGCGTTCAAGTAATGCATCAACGCCCGTTTCTTTTCCACCGCACCGATCGCTTTACCATCGTTCCTCGCCAACGCGTTCAAGACCAATTCGAACTCGCGATGGGAATTCGAGACGACGCGTTCGGTGAGTTCTCGAATCGTCACGGTCGGGGCCGAGCGAGGTAAAGATTCCATGCCAGCCTCTCTCTCTCTTTCTCTCTCTCTCTCTCTCTTTTGGAGCGCTTTAGTCGTAGGAGTAGACGTAGGAGGAGGAGGAGGAGGAGTCGCAACTTTTATTGGTCCTTTTGTTTGAAGTGTGTTTTCCTTTTCTTTTCCAATTCGAGAGAGAGGGATTTTTTCTTTTTTTGTTGGTCACAATTTAGGGTTTTTAACAGTTGTGTTCTTTATAATAAGTAAAAGTGTTCCCTCTTGTTGAGAGGTGTTCACAATACTTCATGGGAGGGAACGAAGGACATCGGACGACGGAAAGCACGACGACGACGACGTCGACGACGACGACGCAGAAGATAAACCGACTGCTGCTCGACCCACAAAAAGATTATTCGCGCGACCTTCTCGAGATCGAATTGAAACGATTGGAAAACGCGGTGGTGAAATTGGAAGAAAGCAATCGATATCTCGAACGCGAGTTGGAAAAGGAAGACGCGAACGACGAAGATTTCGGGACGTATGCGACGGCCATCAAGGAAAACGCGAAGACGATCCCGGAGTATCAATCGAAGATTTTTGAGATTAGTAAACGACTGCGAGAGGTAGAGCGGCTCGAGAACGACGGCTCGAAGAAAGAAGAGGAAGGCGGGAGTCAGTGGTTGTAAAGAGGAATAAGATGGAAGCGAATAACACGAGACAAGACGCGTTAGAATTGACCGATAGCGACGAGGAAAACGAGAGTCACAGCGATGAACTTTCCGCGTTAAGAAGAGAACCGAGCGTGACGTTTCCGAGAGGGTTTAACTCGAAGGAAAATTTAAGTGGGACGCCAAAGTTAGGAGGATTGACGATAAGTAGTTCGTTCGCTGATGTCGATGCGAATAACAGCGAAGAGGCGAAGGAAGAGGACGAATCCGCAAGGAGATGGTCAATGGATGGGCTCCAGAGACAAACACCGACGGTGTTACCGAGACGTGGTGGTTTATCTAGCGCGTTTAGTGAGATAGATTTAGCATCTAGCACAGAAAAACCACCGCGAGTGCCGAATGCGGCGCATCGTGTGTCGCAAGAATTCGAAGAGGAGTTGGATAGACTGCGCGATAAGTTCGACATGAACGAAGTGCCTTCGCCAACGCTTCACTTTAAAACTGGGGAAGTAATTAACGCAGGGACAGATTCACCACCGGTTGCATTCTATGCGTACGCGCAATCTCCCGCGTCGGCGAGCAATAAACACGCGACGTCTCTTTCGCCTCGAGTAAGAGAAGGTACGTTTCTCGGCAGTTCGCCAAGAAGTTTAGGTACCTCTCCCAGAAGCTTTACTCGAGGCGGTATCATGGGAAGAAGCGGACCGAAACCGTTACCTAATCCAACCCTTAACGAACCGCTGCGAAGAGAAATCGGGTTCAACGGCTCTGGTTTCAAGAATGCTCGCGAGCGCTATTTTGAACTACTCATGAAATTCCTCTCTGAACGATTCCAACACGAAGACGATTACGACAAAACTTGGATTAGTTTACGCTCGAAATCAAAGCCATCTCTCTTCAAGTTATGCAAAAAACCTTTGACGATGGGTGAATCATACCAAGAATTCTTTTTAGACCATGCCGACGTGTTCGAGCTCTCCGAAGATAAACGACACGTTCGCTTGATTAGACCATCACGCGAAAGATATTAAATCTATCGCTTAGTACGTACGTATGTATATAAATAGAGACACAGTAGTAAATAATTATTCATTAAAACCTTTTTTCTGTGAAAGTGTGTACGTGCGTGCTGATTTAATGTACTATTCGCTACCCGCAAAACGCATTCATCTCTTCGACGAATTTCTCCAACGTTTTCCCAAACATCTTCTCTAACACCGGTCGAGTAAACCAGTTCTTGACGATTTTCTTCGCTTCGTCGTCTCCACCTGTCGTTTTTGTCGTCCACTCGTACTCGTCCGGTTCATTCAAACTAGAAAACTCTTTCAACGCGATCTCGCCTTTCACCGCGCACAGTTTCTCTTCCTCCGTTTCTTCCTCTTCTTCCTCGCCGTCTAATCCGTCCACATTTTCCTCCTTTTTTTTCTTCGTCTTCTTCTTTACCACGCACTCCAACTCGACTTCGTACACCATCGTGACTTTCAAATCGAACACGCCGAACTTTTTCCCTTTCTTTCTCGTCGATATCGAACACTCTCCTTCGACGGAGACCGACAGGATCGAACACTTCAGACATTTTTCCCCGAAAAGGTCCACGCTTTCTCCTTCCGAATAAGGCTGCGCGCGACAACAGTGCGCTTCGAAAAACTCTTTGCAAAACTTCATCTTATTCGTCTCCTCCCAGTGCCACCCGTTGATGTTCGTGCCGTCTGGACGGTCGGAGACGATCCAACGCGGGTCGCCTTCGCCGAGTTTCGCCATGACCCGACAAAAGTCTCCCCAAGGTGGGAACAACAAATAAATAAAGATTTTCCCGTGGGGACTTTTGGGACGAGACGCAAAACGATGTGCAACTCGAATTGAAAAAAAAAAACGAAACGTCGGGAGAGAAAAAACAAAAAAAAAGCATCATTCATCATCGAATAATAATAGTACGCTTTTCTTCGTCTCTCTTTAGATCTACTCTACGCGTGTGTTGGTATTAGAACGCTAAGCTATCCCGACTGCCCCACAACATCGACCCTCGCCTGCGCTCTTTTTCGAGCTGTCGATGTCGCCTCCCAGTAGCGAGGCCCATTAAATTGTTGTAGCTGCCTTTTTGCTTGTCTTTCTCGCGCGCGCGACGGTGGTCGTCGTCTTCTCGTTCCGCGCGACGGTGGACTTCGCTCATGATCATTTCTTTTTGGTCCGGGGAGATGATGGCATTCGAATTCGCCCACTCTAAAGCGTCGTGCATTTGTAAGATGGACGCGCCTCGACTGTCGACGGTGCGGCGGAGCATGGTGGATTTGTTTCTTAGTCGAATATCCATTTGGCAGGCGGGTTGTTCCCACGGTTCGCCGTCGATGTGCATGGGAAGTTTGCGGAGGCACTCGATGCGAACTTCGCGTGCTTGGCAAATGCGGACAGGTTTGTCCACGCCCCAGTTGAGTTGACCCAAGTGTAACGCGCCGTGGACGGTGACAATGTCGATCAAGCCGTCTTGCATAGAGGAAGCGCCGAAATCGCCATCTTTTTCCCACATACGAACGCCACCGGCGAAGGAGTTGATATTAAGAAGCACGATACCTTCGGCCTCTTGCGGGATGTCTTGAAGGACGCCGTCGGCGTAGATTAAGCAGTCGCGGTTTAAACCAGCCATGGAATGCTCCAGGAAATCTTTCGCCCCAAAGACGCCGTAGAGGATTTTGTTCGTCGCTTGACTGAAGAAGAGGTTGGGCTTGGAGTTTCGAGTTTGATGGAACCGCAAGGCGGCTTGCGCATCGACACCGATGCCGAGATAGTTTTGAAAGACAATTTCAGATTGGCCGTTAGGGCCCATGATTAGAGAGCCCGTGGATTTTCCATCCGATGCGTGTTCATCAATGGATTTCGGGACTTGCGGGGAGTTTGGCCGGACAGTCAATTTGGCTTTGTTGTCCTTGTCGTCTCCTCCTCCTCCTCCGCCACCACCAGCAGCAACTGATGTCTCTATGGGTCCAAACATCGGCGTCGATGGAGACCCGGGCGTTTTATCGCCCCCGCTCTTTTCTTCGTCGCTCTTTCCACCACCTCCTCCCGGAGTGGTCGTTCCGCTCACGTCGTTTGGCGTCTGCGGATTGGAAAGCTCCTTCTTAGGTAAAGGCGTTAAAGTCGCCGTCCATCGGTCCAACAGCGTCGGGTGCGCTTCCATAACTTGTAGCAAAATCTCTGAGATAATTTCTTGGAAGCCAAACCCACCACCCCACCCTAACACTCTCGCTAAATCATTTCCGGTTCCCAACGGCAAAATCGCAACCGGCGGTTTTCTAAACGTGGTACTTAAACCTGCTTCTAAACTACTGTTGTTGTTATTCTTATTATTAGTTGCGGGTATTTCGGGATCCCCATTCATGCTACCGTGGTTATTGCCTCCCGAGACTTTCATAACGGCTTCATTCACGTGCGCCATTTTCGCTTCTAAATCCTCCTGTGCCAAATCATCCAAAGCTTGCAAAATCCACCCGACGGTCCCATCTCCACCACATACCAAAATCCTCACGTTCGGTACGCTCGCGAACAGTTTTAGCGCCGGCGCGGGTCCGGTCTTGTGCAAATCTACCACTTGTAACGGGTTCAAATTCTGTCGCATCGCTTCCAACAAATGTCTCCCCGTCTGTCCGCCCGACCGCGAGTTCACAAACACCAATAACGGCATCGCATCTTCCGGCAACAAGTCCACGTCCACGCTTAAAATCGGCGAATACGCGTCTTGATCGTCCATGAAATACTGTTGAATCCCTCCTTGACTCATCCCAGCGCCGCCACTCTTCCCATTTTTCTTTCCTTTCTTCTTGATATACTTCTTAATCTTCCTCGTCACGCGTTTCAGCGGGCTACGCATGGGTGCTTCCGTCACGCACTCGGGAGGTAAAATCAACCTCACGTGTCTCGACTTCTTCAAAAAATGCCACCATCCTTCTCGCTCTCGTCTGTGTTGCGCGAATTGCGCGAGAAACCACTTCCCGCTAATCATCAACACGAGTATTGACACGAGTATCTGGAAGACTTGTTCTTTCGTTTTCGGCGCGTATTGACTGAACGGCACTCTCTCGACGATAGAGGTGACATTTACAACCCAGCCAGACAGCGCGTCTCCGTTGTTCGAATTCTTCTTCAAATCCACCAAAATCGGTCCTCCCGAGGAGGAAGATCGCTGCACTTTCCGACGCAACGCGTCGAGCGACGTTTTGACGAGCGCGGAATAGATGCCCATTTGACGACCAATCACAATTTGTCTTTGTCCTTTTCAAAGGACAAATCCCCTATTTCTTATACACAAAACACACGGGTGGAGTAAAAAATTTAGTTTCACTCCTTTCACACGCACGCACGCGCACACAAAACTCGTCGTCGTCTGTCCTTTTTATTTCCCAGTGCCAGTCGGTGGTGTCGAAAACGTTCCAACTCGCTTTTGGAGACGGCGTTCACTTCCCCCCTTTCCTCCGCGTTTGGTACGCAAACAAACAAAAGCTTTTTTGAAAAAGATGAATTGTTTCAAAAGTGCTACAAAAAAACACTTCTCTAAACCTTAAAAAAGAGAGACTATATGAAACCTTAAAAGGGAAGGAGTTCTGTTTCAACTTTTTGATTGCTTTTTTCTTCAGTATATTTTCACAAAAGCAAAGATGAAGATGGGTTCGTTGACGACGCGCTTACACGTGTTTCGACGCGGGGGGTACGCGACGACGAGACGGACGACGAGACCGACGACGACGACGACGACGGCGGCGCCTTTGCCGACTTTTTTGAACGAGAGAGAAAGAGGAAGGCGGTTTAGGACGGACACTAATAATGCTTTTCTCGCGAGAACGGCGGCGGCCGCGCGAGACGACGACGCGGGAGAAACGTCGTCGTCGTCGTCGTCGTCGTCGTCGTCGTTCGCAGATTTGGGCGTGCCGAAGCAAATTGTAGACGCGCTGCGCGCCGCCGGCATAGAAAAGCCGTCGGTGGCGCAGTTGGCGGCGTTACCAGAATTGATTGATTCGAGGACGTCGGAGGACGAAAACGATGCGGCGAGGAGTCAATCGATGCCATCGATTGCCATGCAATCGCACACTGGTTCGGGGAAAACGTTGGCGTATTTGATACCAATATTCTGCGATATATTGAGAGAAGAAGAGGCGATGGAGAAGATGGATCGAAATCAAAAGAGGCACGTGAACGACGTTCGAGCGATGATTGTAGCGCCGTCGCAAGAGTTGGCGATGCAAATCGTGAGAACGATAGAAACCGTTTTAGGCCCGTACGGGAGAGATATCACGCAACAGTTAATTGGCGGCGCAAACGCGAGGCGCCAAGAGCAAGGTTTGAGGAAAAAGAGACCCTTTATTGTCGTCGGAACGCCTGGAAGAATTGCAGAAATGTCTCGCATGGGAGTGTTGAAAACGCACGGAGTAAGCACGCTCGTCATCGACGAGGCGGACGATTTATTGGCGAGTAACTTTCGAAGAGATATGGCCAGGATTAACGAACACTGTGGCAAAGGTGTGAAAGGGGGGAGGAGGACCATAATCTGTTCGGCGACCCTTAGGAAAGAGACGTTGGATGCGTACGCGTACGTGTCGCCTGATTTGAAATTAATACTGGCAGATTACGAGATGAACAAGACGAAAGAAGATGCGGACGCTGTGAAAGAAGAAAATGAAACCGGGGACGATGAAGACGTTGTGGAAAAAGTGCGAAGAAAAGCACAAATGGAAAAGCAAGTTACGATTAACGCCGAAGAACAACAAATGATGAATCGTGGTGCGGTTGCGTTACCACCACATCTTCAACACTTGTTCATCCAAGCTGATAGAAATCGTAAAGTGGACGTTTTGAGAAGAGCCGTGCACGCGATGGACGTGCAGAGATGTCTCATTTTCGTCAATTTTGGAAGACGTTCGAAAGATGTCGAAGGCAAATTATCTGCCCGAGGCATGCCGGTAGCTTCATTACACGGCGACTTGGACAAAATTCAGCGCGAAAGAGTGTTGAAAAAGTTCAAATCTGGTGAAGTTCGCGCGTTGTTAGTTTCCGATTTAGCTGCGCGAGGTTTAGATATACCAAACTGCGATTGCGTCATCAATCTCGAATTGCCAACCGACGAAGTCCATTACGTGCATCGCGCCGGTCGCACTGGACGCATGGGTGCACCAGGCGTGGTCGTTTCCATCTGCGAACAGAAGGAAAACTTCGTCGTGGACAAGTTCGCGCAAAAATTAGGCATTGAAATCGTGGGAGCGTCACCGGAACATGGCCGGATGAACGTCAAAGGCGACAAGGCAACGTTTTAATTAGTCTATGTAGTTAGAAATGAATATTATATAATGATTATAGTAATCTGCCGCGTGTCATGTTTTTCGTGTGTGTGTGCGTGTTTTACGCACCACGATTTAATTAATAGTAGACTTGGAACGAATCGTTCGCCGCGTTGAGTCGATCCTTCATCTTATTCCACCTTCTCTCCGAACTCCCCGTCGTCAACGTGAAGAACTTCCCCTGAGTAATCGTCACCGTCGTCAATGCATGTCTTTCGTAACTCTTCGTCGCCGACACAAACTCAAACGAATAATACAAGTGACCGTCTTTATCCGTTCTTTCCTTCACGTTCAACAGCTTCCCCAACGCCCCCGGCGCAGAGAGCGCTTGCTTCACCAACGTCTCCGCGACTTCTTGCGCGGTGCCAATATCTTTCAACGATTCTCTCTCGGTCGGATAAATGTTCAACGAAATAGACTCTAACGGTTCGATGATATCTTTATACACCTTCGCCTGTCCATCGACGGAGATTTCTTGCCATCCGACCGGGTAGATGAACTGATATCCCTCTCTCGATTCCTTGACGACGTTGAATCCGGACAAGGCGTAGGACGGGTTCACACCTTGGGTCAGCGACACCGCACCTGCCGCGGTGGATAAAACCGCTTGGCGTCGAGAGAAAGAGAATTCCTCCTCGGACGTCGATGCCGCGCTGCACTTCACGGAAGAGACCGACGACGTTGTTTTCGTCGTTCGTTTGATGGATTGGACCTGTCCGTTTTGTGTACACGTGCGAGTTCATCATATAGATGCGATTTGCGCGTCGTTGGAGGAGACCATACAAGAACGAGACTCGTGGTCAGCACTCGAAAACGCGCGCGCAACGAGACGGGACATCATCGCGACGTAAACGACGACGACGACCGCATCGCGGCACCGGCACCACACCGGCACGCGCAGAAAAAAAAATCCGAGAGACGCGCGCGTCGAGAGAGAGACGACGATGGATTACTCCTCCTCTGACGTCGCAGCATCCCATCATCTCGTCCCGAAAAACATACAGAGATAAATCGCACCTTCTTCGTCTTCTTCGTGGCCACAACGATGCCGTTCGTCGTCGTCGTCGTCGTCGTCTGCGTGGCAATTCGCGACGACACCATTTTGTCTTCTTCTTCTTCTTCTTCTTCTTCTTCTAAGTCTCTTCTTCTTCCGCTGTATAAAGTGACGACGTAAACGACGAAACTTTTTTTGTCTCTCTCTCTCAAAAGCCCCTTCGAAAAAAAGACACAGACATTTTAAAACCCTAAACCATACACGACGAGAGAAAAAATGTGGGTCTTTTTTTTTGTCTTTGAAAGAAAAAAACGGCATTTTTAAATAGCGGTCCTCGCGTGCTGCTCTTTTCTCTCCGCGCGCGTTTCGAATCAACTTTTTTTGCGTGGTCGTCGTCTTCTTCTTCGAGGAGAAAGCGAGAGAGAAAGAAGGAGAAAGCGAGAGAGAGAAAGAAAAACGACGAAGAAGATGCCGCCGAAAAGGAAAAAACCATCGTCATCATCATCAATAGCATCAAAGTCGAAAGTGGACTTTTCTGAGGAAAAGGAAAAAGCATCGTCGTCTGCGAAGAGAAAGGCGCGCGACGAGGACGAAGGAGACGAGGACGGCGCGGCGGCGGCGGCGACGACGACGACGGCCGAACGTTCTCAGGGGAAGAAAGATGACGCGATGTCGACCGGGTCGGATGGACCAGGAAAGGAGGAGAAAGATGATACGATTCCAGCGTCGGCGTTCGACCTCGAAGCCGACCGCGAAAAGTTTAAAAAAGGGACGCTCAAGCGAGAAGCGTACGAGATGCTCGAAAAACACTGGCCTGAACTGAAAGATACGAACGAATTGTGGGAACAAGGGTTGAAAGAGAATAGATGTTTAGGGAAGTCTAAAGCGGTGCTAGCGTCTGGGTTGTCGCACGACGCGGTGTTTGTCAGAGTGCCGGGAGGACCGAACGGTTCGACCGCCGCCGGGAAGTGGGCGTTGCGATGTTTCGTCGGACAGTTGAGTAAGAAAGATGCGGGGGAGGGCAACCAAGCTGTGAAAAAGGTAGAGATACAAACAAAATCATCGGGAATGGCTGGATCGAAAGGACCATCTAGCTTCGAGTTATTGAGTAAAGTGCAGGTTTTGGTTTCCAAGACGCCGACGAATAAAGACGAAGAGGATGAAAACAATGTCGACAACAACGACAAATCGCCGTTAAAACTTGCCTTGAAATCGAATGTTGCTCGTCTCTCTCGAGCGACCAAAGATGTCGGAAAAGCCAAAGAACGCGTGGAGCGATGGCAACAATCCCTCAAACAACTCAAGAAGAAAGAATCGGATTTTAAAAACCCGGCGAAACGACCGAAAATTGAAAAATTGAAGACGCCTGCGCAATTAAAGAAAGAACCAGGATGTCCCAGTCAGAAGTTACCAAAAGAGTTCCTAAAGTTCACCGGAAGTAAGAACGACCGACAAGCACTGTCGAAATGGAACAAAGGGAAAGAAAAAGCGGAAGAAGCTATCAAAGCTTCCGTCGATGCGTACGTGGAGAAACGAAGGGAAGAGATACGCGAAAAACAGGCATTTTTGAAAATGGACACGAGAAAGATGAAATCGCGAATGAATAACGCGGCCCAACAATTAGAACGAGCGAATGTGCACGTCCAGGCGTGCGAAAATGTTAGCAAAGCCTTACGAATCAGGAAGCAAATTATTTTAGAGTCCAATGTGAACGATTGGGAGTACACAAACAAGTTGTCAGAATTTGAACGAGTGTTTTTGCACATAGAAAAAGCAAAATCAGAGAGTGCGGAGACGGTTCCGGATCGAGAAAAGTTGAAAAAACTCGTGAGAGCGGAAGCTGAAGAAGAGAGAGTTCGCATCAACGAGGAAAAAGTGCGCATAAAGAAAGTAAAAGCGGAAGAAGCGGCACAGGAGAGAGAGAAAGCTAAAGCGGATCGGGAAGCCGCGAAAGAGGAGGAGAAGAGGAAAAGAATCAACGAAGCGAGGTACCCAATCGACGACGACGAGTTAAGAGTAGAATTAGTGCAAGAAGCAGAAGAGAAAGGCATCGAGTTATCGTCGTTATTGCGACCGCTACCAAAACCAGTGCTGGTCGAAAATGGGCAAGTCTTAGCGGACGAAGGCGCGTTGGCGGAATTTCTGGCCATTTTTAGCGAAGCCTTGTGTGCTCCGCCGTTGCGAACATACCTGATGGTTCGCGAGTGTTTAGAAAGCGAAGATAAGAAGCAGATGTATGTGCTTTATCGCGCGTTATTGAAGGGCGCGTTACATGAAGATGCGACGGGTGTTGGACGGGGCGTGACTCGATTACGCTCAGTCAACGACAACATCGTTTGGGCGCAAGTGATTGTAAAGCTTTTACAGTTAGAAGGTGAAAATGCACACGGGAAAGCCGCCATGGAGATTGTTCAATCTTTATCGAAGGACGGTGCGCGCATTGATAAGCTCACACTTCAGCAAAATTTGACACTTTTGCGAGCATTAGCAGATTTAGCTCTCGATAGCAGACCGTGTCACGAAGAGATGGAAGCGCGCGTACAACAAGCACACATTTATCGCGCTCAACGTTTCGAGGAGCGAGCAAAACAACTTAAACGTAAGAAAATTCGAGAAGAGAAAGAGAAAGAAAAAAGACGACTGAAACGAGAAGCCGACGCGTTGGCGAAGAAAGAGTTGCTCGAGAAGCAACGGTTAGCTCGTGAAGCGGGTGAACCGATTCCGGTGAGTCTCGAAGAAGAGGAAGAAGAGGAAGATTTAGACGCCAAGTTTGCCTTACCGGAAGAGTTTCAAAAGTACACAGGCAGCGAGATGGATCGATCCGGTTTCCTTCGATGGAAAAAGAAACGTGAAGAAGCGCAACGCGACCTCGCCGAGCAACGCAGAGCGTACGAAGCGGAAAAGTTGAAACAAGAACGCGAACGTAAACGTATCGAAAAAGCAGAACTCATGAAAGGCGCAGACGCTGACGCCATGCGCGAACGTAAATGGCAGGAGACTTTGCAGCGGTACCAAGCGGAAGATGATATGGTTCGCGTTCGAGTCCGTCCGCTTGGACGAGATCGAAACATGGCAACATATTGGTTTGGCGTTGGCGGTCGCACAGATGCGGTATACGTCCAATCTTTCGACGGAAAATGGGGCAAATACGACAATCAAGATCATATTGATGCGTTGAATGTAGCCTTAAACGTGAAGGGTGAGCGCGAAGCCGCGCTGAGACACAGCTTGGAAAAACGTGCTGATATGATTGAAGATGCGTTCGAACGAATTCGGAAAGTTCGCAAACACGAAGAAAAAGAGAAAGACCGGTTACTCGCTTTACAATTGGAACAGCAGGAAAGGGAAAAATCTGGTGCGCGTCCAATGCGTCAAAGAGTTCCCACGGCATCCCAGGTTGTCGAAGCGCCGAAAGAACTCGTTCTCTCGCCTGGCTCCCAACGGATGGTCAAAGCGTCTAAAGTCAAAGCGAAACTTAGCGCGAAAGCCGTCACTGCACAAAAAGAATTTTGGGACGCGTACATCGCGTTTGACGATTACCACGCTGTTCGACATGCGAAACAAATTATCGTACAGATTTTCGATCAGGTCTTGGAACTTCCAGTCGAAGCCATCGCTGGTGAAACTAGAGAGTCTTTGGAAGCGAAACGTGTCGAATTTCGGGGCAACTTCGACGAATCGGTCCTTGCTGAGGAGCTCTTGGCTCTCGAACAAAAATTGTTTGAGTTCCAAAACGAGCAATTCGCGCTCTCCGAGGAGGAATCTGATCTCCTCTCGCCTGCGCCGCCAGAACTTACCAAAAATAGGTTGGAGCAGTTGGTGTTAAAACACACTGACCGCGACATGCGATCGTGGAAAATGGCGCGCTCGAAACTCGCCGCTATGCTCCCACAAGAAGTCCTCGACGAAGCCGTTGAAGCTCGCCGCCGCGAAATGATTGAAGAACACATGAAAGAAAACGCGGAAGACGCGGAAGACGAAGATGCCGTGCGCGCAAGGATGTTCGAAGACTTTGAAAACGATCGTTTGCAAGAAGACGTGGATGATGTGAGCATATGGAAACACCCCGGCCACGATAAACGTCGCGACTCCTGGCGCAAAACGCTCCTTGGCGAGAGCGAAACGCCGCTCACCCCAGCCGTCCTCGCATTTTACGCGAAAATTTTCAACGATACCATCCAATTCTTCCTCGGCGAAATGCACGAACGTATTGAATTACGCGCGCAACAGGAGGCTGATGAAGAGCATTTTGAAGAAACGCGCACTTGGAGCAGAGAGCGATGTTCAGCCATTGCCAAGAGCGGCGTGCGGTGTAAACTTCCTGCGATGGAAGGCAACAGCGTGTGCATGAACCACTCCGGTAGCTTGAACTTTGTCCATCCTCAATACAAAGAAATGGTGAAAAAAGAAGACGGCGAAGGAAAACGAGAAGAATCGGTACCTATGGACACCGAAGACCAAATGTAAACATATTTACAATAACTACGTGTAGCTACATATTTTTTGAACGACAACCAAAGCACTCTTTTTGTTCGTCCGTCCAAAATACACTATCGTCCACGAAAAAAAAAAGTCAAACGTTCGCCATAAAAATAGAACTTTTTACGCCAAAGGAAGAGACAACGAGCGAAAAGAGGAGAAAAAGATGAAGCTCGAAGCCGCGCGAGGGTTCAACGGCAAATGTCGCGACGGCGTGAACGTCTTATCGTCGAGCAGCAACGGCGCTGGCGAGGAAAATCTTCTGTTGGTGCACCCTTTGGGAGGGTCCGTGTGCGTTCGGAACCTTTCTCTTTCTCCACGAAGAGGAAAAAATACGAGCAAAGAAGAAGATGTCACGTTTTTGTGCGACGAATCCGACGTGATCAATCAAACCCAAATCACGTGCGCGGCGACTTCTCCGTGCGGAAAATTTATCGCCGCTGGGTCGCGGGTGAACGTGTCGACAAATATGGCGTCTGTGAGAGTGTGGAGCGTCGCCGATGAAAGTCAACGGAGTAAAAACAAGAGTTTAATGTTGCACAAAGGCGAAGTCAAATGTTTGGCGTTCTCGCCGTGTTCTAAATATTTAGCCAGTTTAGGCGGCGCGAGTGACAATTATCAGTTGGTATTGTGGAGATTAAAAGACGCTAAAGCGATGTGTGGAAGGAATACGTTCGGAGCGACGACGCTGGCGTTTTTGAACAGAGAGAGTTCCAATCCGAGTTTAGTGACGGCGGGGGCATACGAGAGCGGCGCGGGGGTTTGGACGTTTGAAGAAGAAAAGAGATCGATTTCGAGCGAGAAATGTCGGTTGGGACAGATCAGAAGGGATGTGGTAAAAGTTGTAGTGAATGAAAACGATGAGTTTGCGTATTTAGGCACGAAAACTGGGGATGTGTTGAAAGTGTCCTTGGAAGGCAATAGGTTGTTCAAGAGAAAAAGTGACTATAAAGCGAGTGGTGGGGTGACGAGTTTAGCGTTGGTAAGAGGAAGTGGGAAAGAAGCTAGAGATTTGCTTTTGGTTGGTGGTGGTGATGGAAGCGTGAACGTGTTGGACGCACAGACGTTGGACGAACATCATCCGAAAGGGAGCAAAGGAATCGGCAAAGTGTTTGCGAATGGTAAGATTACGTCCATCGTCGTGCGCAAGTCAGACGACGAGAAGGAGGAAGATTTATTCGACGAAAGCAACGAAACTGTTGCCGTAACAGTCAAACAAACGATTAAAAAGTATCACCGACGTTCACCCGCGACGATTGTGAAAGTACCGCCATCGAATGCTACCATAAAACGACGTCAACGCGCGGCGAGAGAGAATGCCGACACCATAGTAACGACACATACCGTTCTGGTAGGAACGTCTAAGTGTGACGTCGAGGTGTTTCATTTAACTAGAGATGATAGTGACGTTATGTATGGAACAGGGCAAATAACGCCGAAAGCAGAAAAGTTGTTGTCTCTCGTATCGGCTCCTGCTGTTAACGTTCGGGACGAGACAGATGAAGATTCAAATAAAAAAGTTTTGGTATGCGGCAGCCACGACGCTCCGGTGAACGATATCGCTTTTCCTCGAAATTGTGAGGGAATTTTTGCCACTTGCGCAGGAATAGAAATTCGACTTTGGAAAACGAAGAATTGTGAAGAAATATCGCGCATTTCTTCTTCTGAAATTTCTTCGACGTGTGAAAACGTCGTCTTTGCTCCAGATGGATTCTCGATTATCTCCGGGTGGAGCGATGGGAACATTCGATTTCACTCGCCGAAATCTGGAACTTTACTTGCCACAATGGAAGATTGCCATCCAGCCGGCGTCTCTGCCCTAGAAGTATCAATAAATGGTCTAACACTTCTCTCTGGTGGCATGGATGGTACCATCCGTGTCTGGATTCTCTCTGAAGGTGGGTACGCGAATGCTTCGCTGAAAGCGTCCATGAAAGAACACCGCGCAAAAATAAACAGCGTCGTCTTTTCAAACGACGAAAGTAGTGCCGCGAGCGCTTCCGACGACGGCGCGTGCATTCTCTGGGACACAAAGAGGTGGTCTCGCCTGTGTATGTTGAAATGTAACGCTTTCGTCAAGTCCGCTCTGTTTCATCCCGTCGACGATTCGATTTTAGTTACCGCGTCTTCGGATAGAAAAATCACTTTTTGGGACGCCAAGAACGGCGAACCTACACGGGAAATCGAAGCGAACGAAACGAGCGAAGTAACGTCGTTATCGTTACACTCCAGAGAGGATCGATCGTCGCCGAGCTCAAACGCGCTCCTCCTTGCCGTCGCCGGCGGCAGCGCCGACCCCGTCGTAAAACTCTTCGAAGACGCGCCAACCGCCGACGAAGCGAACGAGGACGACGAACGAGACGACGAACGCCTCTCGCTCCTCGCCATCGGTCGCGCGCACTCCACGCGCATCAACAGAGTCAAATTTACTCGAGATGGTTCGAGAGTCGTCAGCTGCGGCACCGAAGGCGGCGTATTCGTCTGGCGGATTTAAAGCGTTATATATATTATTTTTGTACAGAAGGTCTCGCGTATCATAATCAAATGAAGGACCACGTTTTCATTTTTTTTGTCGATCCATTCTTTTTCGCACCACCACCCAAAGCAGACTCTTTCGTCGTCGCGTTTTTCTCTCTTTTTCTCTCTTATGGAGTCTTTGCACGTTGTGTTGATTTTTTTTTTTCATTCGTCTCTCTCTCTCTCTCTCTCTCTCTCTTTCACAAAAGTCGATGATGGCACTTTTATTATTTTTTGCGGCGCAATAAGTCCACGTCGGTCTCCGCTTGTGGGAAAAAGAAGACGAGAGAGAAAAAAAAAAGACTGCGCAGCCGACAGAAGAGAGAGAGAGAAAAGAAAAAGAACGGCAGAAGAAGAAACTCGTCTGGTTGTCGCGTTCAACACAACATGCAGTCGCTCACGTTTACGAGTCGCGCGGTGCGTGAACGCGTTTTTATTCACGTCGCGCCGTTCGAATCTGAAAATGCGTTTTGCGTCGTCGCGAGCGCGTGAACTCGGCGCGCGTCGATTCGCTTTTTGCGGGTGGAAAAGTGGATTGCGTTCGCTCTGCCGTAAAAATGTAGAGCACCCGGCGGCGGAGAACGGATCCATTTTTCGATCTCGCGAAGGTCTCGTCGCGCGTCGCGCGATGTTTTTGCGAAAACACGATCGCGACTGGTGATTTCGCGTCTTTCTTTGGATGGTTCGAGCATTTTGCATCCCCTCAGCGCCGAATTCGATTTTATCTGTACATTTGACCACTCCTTTGAAGGGTAAAACCTGAAAAAGGAATGCGAATTTCGAAGGAGCGCGTTTCCACAGTGCTTTGTGTCGATGCGATGCGCATATTTCCGTCCATTTTCGCCAAAAAACTGCTATTTTCATGGGTGCCTTTGCTAATCTATTCCTATTCTTAATCACGTGCTTATCAAACAACAGGCCTTCGCCGGTTCGACTCGAATGGCTTCGACGTCTCAGCAATCCAAAAAGGTTGCCCGAGGCAGAGGTCAACTTTCGGTCACGAACATGGCCGCGAAAGATTTGTACTTCAACGCGCAAGACGGTTTGGCGTTGAAAAAAATGCAAAAAGGGGTCGATAAGCTCTCGCACGTCGTCGGCGTCACCTTAGGCCCGAAAGGGAGAAACGTTGTGTTGGAAACCAAGTTTGGTTCGCCGAAGATTGTCAACGATGGGGTGACCGTGGCGAAGGAAGTTGAATTAGAAGATCCAGTTGAGAACATTGGCGCCAAGTTGGTGAGACAAGCGTCGCAGAAAACAAACGACCAAGCCGGTGATGGTACGACTTCGGCGACTGTGTTGTCGGCGGCGATGATTACGGAAGGTATGAAGATTGTCATGGCGGGGACGAACCCGGTCCAATTGACGAGAGGTATGGAAAAGACTGTCGCGAAGTTGATTGGTAAGTTGAAGGAATTATCCAAGGAAGTTGCGGACGAAGAATTGTCGAGTGTTGCTGCGGTTTCTGCTGGGGGTAACATGGAAGTTGGTGAAATGATTGCCGCCGCAATGGCAAAAGTTGGTCGCAAAGGTGTGATAACGCTCGAAGAAGCAAGATCGGTCGATAACAACTTGATTGTCGTCGAAGGTATGCAATTCGATAGAGGTTTCATCTCTCCGTACTTTGTTACCGACCAAGAAAGAATGATTTGCGACTATGAACAGTGCAAATTGCTTTTAGTCGACAAAAAAATCTCCTCGGCGAGAGATATGATTAATATTCTCGAAGCGGCTATTAAAGACTCCTTTCCGCTTTTGATAATGGCGGAAGACATTGAACAAGAAGCAATGGCTACCTTGGTCGTGAACAAATTGAGAGGTGCTTTGAAAGTCTGCGCGCTGAAGGCTCCAGGTTTTGGCGAGAGAAAATCGCAATACTTGGAAGATATTGCCATTTTAACTGGAGGTACTGTCGTCAAGGAAGAGGTTGGCTTGTCTTTGGACAAGGTTGGCACGGAAGTTTTGGGTAACGCGGCGAGAGTCACACTGGGCAAAGAATCGTGCACCATCGTCGGTGACGGATCCACGGATTTGGAAGTCAAAGCGAGAGTGAAACAAATTAACCGCTTAATCGAAGTCCAAGAAGCAGATTATGAAAAAGAGAAATTGAGTGAACGTGCGGCGAGACTTTCCGGCGGAGTCGCCATCATCCAAGTTGGCGCACAAACCGAAACTGAACTCAAGGAGAAGAAATTGAGAGTTGAAGATGCCTTGAACGCGACAAAAGCAGCGGTTGAAGAAGGTATTGTCATTGGTGGGGGTACAACTTTTTTGAAGCTTGGCCAATTCGTCGACGGCATCAAGGAAGAGTTGGACAACGACGAACAGCGGTTAGGCGCGGACATCATCAAGAGAGCATTATCGTACCCGATGAGACTAGTTGCGTTCAACTCTGGAGTCAACGGTTCTGTCACGGTCCAAAACGTCTTGAGCAAAAACGACCCGAATTACGGTTTCAACGCCGCCACCGGTGAGTTTGAAGATTTGATGCAGTCTGGTATCATCGACCCGACCAAGGTTATTCGATGCTGCCTCGAAAACTCTGTTTCAGTCGCGAAAATCTTTTTGACTTCCGATGTTGTCGTCTGCGAGATTCCGGAAGATCAAGATGAAGCGGCCGCTAGTGGCGCTGGTCCAATGGACGGCTCCGGTTACGGGATGTAATTCGTTTCTCTGCATAAATTCTAGTGAATAAATAAAAGAGAGCACAGTAGAAAGAGAGGAGAGGGGAAGATAAAAATAATGACTAGCAGATATAAATATCTAATAATATCATTTCAATTCAAGGAAACGTTCTAATTCTACACATCTAACGCATTCTATCTAACTCAGCTAAAAATAAAGCAGGCAATGGCGCTTCGAACTTTAACATTTTTGAAGCATTGCTGGGATGCGGAAGCTCGAGCGAGCGAGCGTGTAAAAAAAACGCGGACGAGTGGGGTTGAACTACCATTGATTTTTCGGCCATTTTTTGTATCTTCTTCGGGGAATACATAACATCGTTAACGAGAGGATGACCGATATGGGCCAAATGCGCCCGAATCTGATGTTTTCTCCCCGTCCTTGGTAGGATTTCAACGAGACTGGCGCTACCTCTCTCCAAACGTTCCAACACCGCGTATTTTGAATATGCCTCACGATTGTCCACTGGAAAGTCTATCTCTCCCTGTTCGTCGCTACATATTCCATTCACAATCGCATTATATACTTTCTTCGTTTTCCTCCTGTAAAAATTGCTCACTAACTCGCAATGCGCCACATTGTTCTTCGCCAAAACAATCACCCCACTCGTCAATTTATCTAATCTATGGACCAATCCTCTCGCATCCATGCCGTTCATTTCGCTCAAAGAGAAGAAAGAGTCGTCCTTCTTCATCGCCATCACGAATTCGGACACCGATGGCATTGCGGGATCGCTCGTGGATGGCACGCCACTCGTTTTATTCAATGCGATTATGTCATTGTCTTCGAAAACTATATCCATTGGAAGAATGTTGTCTCTTTCGTATTTATTAACGTTGATCTTCTTCTTCGAGACTTTCTTGTTTGGACGTTTAATCAGGCGAGATTTTTGTTCGGAAATGAACCGTTCGACATTTGCTATATCATGCGTTCGATGTAATGCCGTCACAACCAAGGAAACCGACACTAAATCCGGTTCCAATCTCTCAAATTCCTCTTGCCAAATCGAAAACACCCGTTCTATTTCCGCATATCTTTCGTTTTCCAAGAACGCGGAAAGCACGATGTTGAACGAACTCAACGCGCGTCCAGATATTCCTTTCCCTAATTTAGCTTGGTTCTTTTTCTTTCTCCCGAGAATGTCTGGATTGTATTCGGAGATTATGTCCGTAAAATCTCGCGCAGAGAACGTCTTCGCGCACTCAAACAGTTGCGCGTCATCGTCGTCTGAAATGAATTTTTGACGAAAAATGCGGTGGATATCGTCGTTTTCATTTGACGATGAAGAAGCTCGAACGCTCGAACAGAGATGCGCTTGTTTCGTAGCGAAGTTCGTTCGCGGTAATATTCGAGAAGGACCACGGGGGAAGACGAAGAGACGCGAGAGCGTTCGTGTCATGACTCTTTATGAAAAAATTTCTAATTTTCCGTTTTGGTATAAAAAAAAGCGTGCATACTAATACTCTTGACTACCCAAACCGTGCTTCTCCCACGTGATGTCTCTCCCGATGACGTTGGTTTGATGTCCAACGCGTTCTCTCAGTGCGTTTGCTTCGTAAGGACCGACAGATCCGTACGGATACGAGTATGGTTTCATCCCACCCGCGTCGATGTATTTCAAAAGCGGCGTGAAGATCGTCCAAGCCGCAACTAGTTCGTCTCTTCTGACGAAATGTTGTTGGTCGCCGTTGATGCAGTCTAAAATTAAGCGTTCGTACGCTTCCGGGATGAGTACGCGTTGGTACCGAGTGGTGTACAAAAGTTCCAACTCGCTTTGCGCTAAATTCATATCTAACCCGGGTTCTTTGACGGTCATTTTCATAAAAATAGTTGGGTCGGGTTGTAAGCGAACGACGAACTCGTTTCGGGCTTGTTTGCCTTGACCGCGACGGCTTTCGAATAAATCGCCAGGCACATCCTTGAACTGCACGCGAATTTCGCATTTTGCTTCATTCAACGCCTTCCCTGCTTTAATAATAAACGGAACGCCATCCCACCGTTCATTCTTGACGTACATGACGCATGTACAAAATGTCGGCGCCGTGGAATTTTCGGGTACCCCGGGATCGTCCACGTACGCAGGTTGCCCGTGAGGCCCGGTCGAATACTGTCCGACGACCACGTTATCTGTCGATACCGGTGCGATGCACCGTAAAACCTTCAACTTCTCGTCCCGAATATCGTCTGGTGATAACGAACACGGTTTCTCCATCGCCACTAAACACATTATTTGTAACAAGTGATTTTGAATCACGTCTCGAATGATACCATAGTCGTCAAAATAACCGCCTCTCCCTTCCGTCCCGAATGGCTCTTTAAATATAATCTGGACGTTTGCAATATTATCTCGATTCCACAATGGCGAAATAAACCGATTCGCAAATCTCATGACGACTAAATTTTGCACCAACTCCTTTCCTAAATAATGGTCGATTCTATACAATTGCTCCTCGCTGAACAGTGCCGATAAGCTTTGGTTCAACTTTTCGCTACTCTCTAAATCTTTACCGAACGGTTTTTCCACGACCACTCTCGTCCAACTTCCACTCGTGCTCGACATGACGCATGCTTTTATTTCCGCACATACAGACGGATACACCACCGGAGGCAACGCTAAGTAAAAAATTCTATTCCCGACCACTCTCTTATACTTCTTATTCTCGGCAGACGACGCCAAACTTGTCGGATTAATAAACGCATTCTCCTTCCAGTTCACCTCAACTTCTCTCTCTAAACGATCTATAACTTCATTCAACCCGGAAAAACACGGCGGACCTTCCTCCATCGTCGAATACTCTCCTTGCACGTAATCGCAAATCGATAAAAACTGTTCGATTTTTTCACTCGAAGAGTCCTTTAAAAACGACCGGATTTTGCTCTTAAATTCCTCCAATTGTAGTTTCGATCGGGCGTAGCCTAAGATTTTCGTGTTGAATGGCACGTGACCGGCTTTCCACAACGAGAATAATGCCGGGTACGTCTTCTTCCTCGCCAGATCGCCGGAAGCTCCCAAGACTGTGATTGTGAGACATTGCGGACGGCCTTTCTGTTTAGACGAAGATGGTGTTCCAACACCGGAGTTGTTCACCGCTGCTGTCGCTGCTGGAGAAGAAGAAGAAGTAGCAATTTGAGCGTTCGGCGGATCGATCGTCAGTTTCGGTCTCATGATTCTCTGATGAATCTGGAGAATTCTCTCGTCCTTTCCCTCGCTTTCTCTTTCGTTGTAGTTTCAACCGAAAGAACGTGTTTATTTGTCAAGTTTTGTTAAGTACTATGAAGAGAGAGAATATTTTCAATTAAAAAAAAAAGTAAAATAACCGCAGAGAAACGATATAGGGAAAGAGCGCAAGCAAGGTAGATACAAGGTAGTTGAACAGTCGCATTAAACAACTGATACTATATAAGATTAATCCACGGAAAACTTGGCGTCCACATCTTTATCGCCACCTTTTGGTCGTCCGCCTTTGGCCGGCGTCGCGCCGCTCTTTTTGGTATCTTTCTGTGTCGGTCTAAATCCAGGTTTAAACTGGCCTCTTCCTGTGGCGGCGTCTCGAACTGTCGCAGCTAAACTCTTCATTTCGACGATATTTTCAGCGACCTTTCCAGTGCCACCGCCGCCGAGTTTGGAAGAGTCGAGTGGGGAGGAGGAAGAGGACGGCCCAGACGGCAAGCGTTGGTTCTCGATGTCGCTCCCTCCCAGTATTTTGTACCCGGGAACTTTGGTCGAGTCATGGGTGATAATCATACCGATTGAACTGAAAATGGCGAGCCAAAGTACACTGGCTACAATAGCTCCTAACGCTGCCGCTTGTTTGAAATGCGCGGCGGCAAATGCGGCAGCGGAACCGGTCGTGACTGCCGGTCCGATGTACGCGTGCTGCAATGCGTGCCAATGCGAACGCATGGACTCGAACGTATCATCCGCGCCTTCTGCCGCTTTCCTGGCTGCGACGACTATAAAAATACCACACGGAACCGAAATGAGCAAGTGTAACGCCAACAATCGTCGATCGTGCTTCAACGTTCCATAAACTCCAGCTGCTGAGGCAATCGCTACAAACACGGCTGCGCCGCCCAACGTCCTCGCCGCATGTTTTCCCGCGATGGGATGTTCCGCACCTTCCTTTGTCCCCAAATACTCCACGTCTGACATTTCCACCGCGGAGTAATCC
>MDSZ01249756.1_pt1 | contig 24853 bp, 19 predicted proteins | sample 811201 | NCBI WGS metagenome assembly MDSZ01 (sample SAMN05326647, study PRJNA326480) | marine metagenome | isolation source: seawater | place: Indian Ocean: North | collected 2010
GAGATGCGCCTAGCTTCTGAAGAGCAGGCAATGCTTAATGAGATGCTCGCTGAGATGGAAGCAGAAATGGCGATGGCAGGTCAGAATGACCCTAGCCACTTCGACATGATGGCTGAAGATCACGAGGCTACCATGATGGCTGAAGAGATGGCTGAAGAGATGGCTGAGGAGATGGCTGAGGAGATGGCTGAGGACGTAATGGGTCTTCACATGGCTTCAGAGAATGTCGATGTCGATCCTAAGCTCGCTCGTATCTTCCAAGCCGCTGAGGAAGAGGCATCTGAGGAGGAGGCATCTGAGGAGGAGGCATCTGAGGAGGAGGCTACCGCTACCACTCAGAAATCAGCTTCTTTCCGTCCTCAGACTCAGGCTCGCCAAGCGTCTGTTAAGACACTCGGCAACATCAGCCGTGAGGCAAGCTCTGCTTCTGACGAGCTTTCTAAGCTTTGGGAGTCAGCTCCCGATGTCAGCAAGTACTTCGGCTAAGAAAGAAATAAGGGTACTTTAGTTCCTTTATATCGCTCTGCTTTATTATTGAACCTTTCGGGGGGTTGGGTTTCCCGCCCCTATCTTAATTAACACACTACTCTCTTGAAAACAGAGAGTATGAGCAAATAGGAGAATAACTATGGCTCTACTTGGACAAGCTAGTGGTGGGTTTACTGAGTCAAGTTCGGCTCTCAGAATTTTGCACATCGGTGTTCGTAACACCGTTGGTCAGCTTTCTGCGAACGCTTTCACTCAGACTAACCCCCCTTCAATCACCGTCGCAGGTACTACAACTCAGGCATCAGGTCTTCTTGATGGCGTAGTGCGCGGTGTTCTTAGTGGTTCTGTTGCTTTCGCTGATCCTACAGGCGACAACACTCACGCAGGCCCTCGTCAAGCTGATAATGTTACTGAGAACACCGCAGTTCTCGGTATCTTTATCAACAACGCTGTTGGTAATGCCTTTGAGAATCAGCCTGGCGTTGCTTCTAACAGAGGTCCTTACGTTTCGGCGCAAGGTACTTACGGCAACAAGCTTTATGAGACTCAGGTTCTAGCTAACGGTAATGGTAATCAGGGCGATGACCTGACTTACACTGTTGGTCAGTCTCTCGTTGCTTCTCTTAACGGTTATCTCACCAACAATGAGGACGGTGGCGATCAGCACGTTCTCGGTGGTGCTACCGTTATTGGTATTCTTAAAATTGTTCCTGACTCAAACTCTGATGAGTTAGTCTACGACCAACGCATCTGATAAGAAAGGAGTCACACAATGAGTAATACAGTTGATAACGCAGTAAAGCAAAAGATCATTGCTGACTACATCAAGACCCCACAGGGTCGTGCGAAGCTCGCAGCTTCGATGACACAGCCACTCCGTCTCCGCCGTGACTATACGAGTGTTGGTCGTAAGACTTTCCTCGTAGAGCAGTTGCCTGACGGTGCGCTTCCCATCTATGACAAAGACCCTGACGTGACCGCGTTTGTGGTAGGTGAAGAGGGCGAGAACATCCTTGCTATCACCAAGCCACGTCGTGTGATCTTCCCTCTTTTCGAGATCGCATCGAACCCCGAGATCCCACTCACTCAGATTAAGGAGCGTCGCTTCGATCTGATCGAGAGGGCTCAGGACTTGGCTCGCGCACAAATCCAAGCGGCTGAGGACGAGCGTGTATTCGCTATCCTCGACGCAGTTGCGACTCAAGGCTTCGACAGCCTCCCTGGTCAGACTAACGCTGACATTCCTGTCATCGCTCCTCTTAACGGTGCTGTTCTCGCTGACGCATACGCTCTCATCGAGCGTCATGACCTCCGTGTTTCTCGCGTCTTCATGAACGCTCGTGACTACGCTGACATCCGTAAGTTTGGTCGCGACATTCTCGACATCGAGAGCCAAGCAGCACTCCTTAAGACTGGTCTTCAGGCCACTCTTTGGGGCGCACAGATCATCACTAGCCGTCTCGTTCCTGTCGGCACTGTGTACGTCTGCTGTGAGCCTGAGATGTTCGGACGCATCCCTGTTCGTACTGAGCTTACTGTTCTTTCTGCTGACGATCCGAAGGCTCGTACCATCGGTTTCTCAGTCTTCGAGAACTTGGGTATTGGCGCGTACAACCCACGCGGTCTTGCTCGCCTCACCGTTACTCGCTAATCTTTAAGAAATAGCTTGTAACTCAGCCTGCTTTTAGTGGGCTTAGAGGTACTCAGAAAAGCCTCGTTTCCTGATGGAGACGAGGCTTTTCTCGTTTCTGAGGGCATTATCTTTTGTTTGTTTATACTTTCTATTAGATGGTCTTGTCCATTTTCTGCTCAGAACGGAGAAATAAATATGAGAAGAACAGCCTCAGAAGTCCTTAGAGACTTAGAAATAAGAATCGCCCAACTTGAAAAGAGTTCATCTCTTCTCAGAAGAACTACAGATCCTAATGAGGACGCTGAAAATTTGGAGAATTTTAGGGTGAGGTTGAGAGGTCTTGTTTCTATTTTAACCTCAGAAAAGCCTCACAGTCTTGCTAAAGAGCTTCAGGACATTTTAGAAACTTACGCAAAGGCAGATAGCCCAAGAAAAGTAGAGACTATCAGACTTGCTGTGTTGAAAGTTTTAAACTTAGGTCAGGCGGTAGGGTTAAGAACTACAGCTTCTTCTAGAATCGCTCCGAGCAATTTCAAAGGTGATAACCTCCGCAAAACTAAAGGTCTTTTATTAAAGCTTTTAGACCACCCTTTGATTTCTTCTGAGGGTATGAGGCTTGCTACGAGTCTTGAGCGTACTGCCTACACTCCTAAGCACCCAAGCTCCGACCCTCGAAACGCAGACCTCATTAATTATATTCTTAACAATGAGATCATTAAGTTCACTCCGAGAGGAAGCTTGTCAGGTCGAGCGGGTGTTTATTACTACCCAATCGGCTTTGGCTCTAGGAATCCTCCTGTGTCCCTCTACTTAAGTGGGAGGAAGATTGCGATTATGGAGTGGAACGGTAGGAAATGGGAAACTTACCTTGATGAAAACTTAAAAGACATTCGACTTAACCCTAATCTACTAGATAGGTGGTTTAGGGTAATGAGTCGAAAGGTAGAGAGGGCGAAAGCCTCTCGATGAACGGAGAAAGATCGTGAGGAGAACAGCTTCAGAAATACTATAGTTGTTATCTTTCTATTCGTTCATTAAGAACGACACTAGAAAGGATAGGAACTATGAACAGACTGATCACGTTACTTCTCTTGATGACAGCCCCTTTAGCTCACGCTCAAGAGGTCTGTCCTGAGCCTACTAAGACTCCAAGACCTTGGGAGCTGACCTTTGGCACTACGCAGATGGTTATCGGTTGGTACGAAAAGGGATCTCTCCCTGTGCCGACTTCCTCTGCTACTGTCGTATTAGGCTATTCTCTTTCTGAGAGCTTCAGTCTTTGGTCTGTGTTCAACCTCCCTCTTTCTCCTAATAGAAGAGTGAATGATGAGGGTCTGCTTAAAGAGACGCTGACACCTCCCTCTTTCATGTTAGGGGCGAGCTATCAGCTCTTTAAGATTGATTTCTCAGAGGTAGACATCTTCGGCGCGGATAGTTTCGGCATGGATATCGGGCTCTCACTAGGGAGAACCATCGCTCTAGAAGGTCTTTTCTTTCCTGTGGGAGCTACGCGCTTTAAGGTGATCTTGAGTGACAGAAGCTCGGCTTTCATAGGTCTGACCACATCACCCTATAACTCTGATGGAGAGATCGTTTGGGGTTTGGTCTACGGCATGGGGAAGCGTTTCTGATGAGATTAAGAGATAACAAAGACATCACCTCTGTCCTCAACTTTATTCTCCTTGACTCTATGGGTGACTTTCTTTCTCAAGAAGAGTTAGACGATGAGGTGATCAGAGTAAGCGGTTGGATTTTATCTGACATGGAGTCTTTGGAGAGAGAAGTAGACTCAGCCAAAAGGCGCACCCCTCATTGGAATGGATCTCCTATTGAGGTAGCTGTTTCTAGTCTTTCTGAAGACATTTACAACGAGGATCAGGGTGGGTACTCTTGGACGCTCTCTGTGTACGTGGGAGATGCTTCTTTCACGCACTTGGGTGATAAGAGTATTGGAGACATCCTAGAGGACTTTCAGGACTTTTCTTCGCGGGAAGAGATGGAGGACTATCAGAACCTCGTTAGTGAGATCATTGAGCCGAACTCGACTCGAACTACTAAGACTCTCACGCTCTATACGGCGCAACCTAGAGGCTTCGAGAAAGAAAGATTTGTCCGAGAGGGAATGTTCTTCACCTCTGACGCGAGTGATGCTTTTGGACTAGCTCGTGACAGGGGAAGAGAAGTCTATCAGGTGAAGATCCCTCGTAGGTTTCTCTTAGAAACGAAGTCGGGTTCGGTGAAGTGGTATCAGTCAACTAAAAGAGTAGAAGCTAACATTATCAAGATCAGCTAGAATGGAGAGCAGATATGAGTTTAAGAGAAAGAGTTGCAGATGCTTATTTGAGACAGTGTTCAGAGATCACTTTTAAAGAAACAACGGGTTTTGAGTGGGGCGAACCCACGACTCTGATTGAGGCATACTCAATAGGCGGGAAAGAAGTAGGTCAGTTTGAGGCTACTGTTTATCTATTAGATCTAGAGAGTATTTCTGAGTATTACTGTGCTGATGAAATGCTTCAACTGATCGAGGCGAACCCTTCTCTATTAAACTCTAAGGGGGAGGTTTATGTGGTTGAAGTCGTCTACTCCAAGCTAAGTAAAGACTTTTGGGGGCGAAGGTGTGGCTTGGAAGGGTATTTAAGACTAGCTCGTCACACCCTAAATAGTCGGACAAATGGGAAGCCCTTTCTTTTCATCCCTAATTATTGCAACCCAAGTGACAACGCCACTACATCAGGACACGCTCGCCGTGTGTGGAAGTCTCTTTCTAGGGTGTATCAATCCAACGACATGGTGATCTTATTTGATCGTTAAGTGGTCGCAGAAAGAAACGCGCTCTCTAAGTGGTTCTTGTTGAACCCATAGTCGCCGTATTTCTTAAGCATCCTTGACAGGTATTCTTCGGAGGGTCGTGTCTCTTCTTTCTTGTTGACGAAGAAGAGGATAGCGCGCACTATGTTTCCGCAGTCCGTGATCACATCTACCTCACATCGTATTGACCCTTCAGAGGGGCTTTCGATGTCTTTCTCGTTGACGGTATAGATGAGTCCTTCAACATAGTCTGATTGTTCTCTTTCTTCTACAGAACTCATCCCATCTTTGAACTTGAGCTTGAACCCTTTAAGAACACCAAACTTGAAGATTTCTGCTGAGGGATATCTTTCTTTCATAGAGTGTTCTTCGAGGTTCGTTCCGTATGCGAAGTAATAGACGTTTTTCATCGTAAGTCTTATCCTTTCGGTACTGTACTTGAGTGAGGTTTCCATGTTTGTGTCTCCTCACCCTATGTTTATTTATAAAACTCTTATGGTAAGGGTATAACTGACACTAAACCATGACACATTGGAGGAAACAATGGAGTTCGTTAGAGGAAACTATCAGACTTTAGAGGCACAGACCACCGTTCACTTAGGTCGTCTTGAGCGTAATCTTACAAAGGGAGACATCGTGGAGTTCGATGGCTACACTCTTAAGTTTTCAGGTAAGGAGACTCCGATGCCTGAGCTTAAGGCGGGCATCAAGCGCGGTTGGCTCAAGCTATCTGAGGGTACTGCCTCAGCTTCTGTTGAGAAAGAAGCTTCAGCTCCTGCTCCCGCTAAGAAAGAAATGAAGGTCGAGACTGTTTACGACGAGGAGAGGGCTGTCGCAGAGGTATCTAAAACCGCATCTAAGAATGATGTCACGATTTCAGATAAGATCGAACCTACTACAAAGAAGTTCCCTTTGGTGGTAGAGTCTCAGGACGATGACATGATCCCCGTTTCTAAGGTCGAGACTAAGAGTGGTGCTACCATTAACTCGGCATCAAGTGCCGAGACTTCTGACGGAGGTATTGCGGAGTCTCAGGGCGCAGAGTCAGTCGGAAAGATCAAGATTAAGACAGCTTCTAAACAAAAGACTGTCATTTCTGATGGCTCCCAAGCGAGTTCTGAGATTTCTCGTCTAGAGAACCTACAGAGAGAAGCTGTAGCTTCTGAGGAGGCTGTCGAGCCTCCTGTTGAAGAAGACCAAGAGCTTTCAGACTTACTTGACGAGGACGTTGAAGAGTTGACTGTGGATGAGGAGGTTGTTGAGCCTGAGATTTCTCTTGCAGATGAGCAAGCTAAAGAGGCTTCTCAGATCCTTTCTGCTGTCGATGGTGAGGTTCAGCCTACTCAGGGTGCTGTCACAGTAGGCGAGGACAACAGTAAGATTAAGAGTCTCCCTGTAGGGGTTGATTGGGATATGTCTCCACATTGGCGTAAGAGGGCTTCTCTCGCTCTTGAGCTTTATAAGGGTCATCCTGAGATTCTTGAGGCGATTATGGAGGTTGAGAGCGACGGTGTTGTGAAGGCTATCAAGAAGGGTCTTGATAGTTAATAATCTCTTGATAACCCCCCCTCTTTTGTTTTTTATAAGTAAAAATAAAAGAGGTGCTTTATGTCTGTTAAACGCTTGAGTATGGATCAGTGGCTGAGAGCCTTTAACAAGCGATCTTCAGAGTTAGAATTTTCGGTGAATTTTGACTTTGATGATGATGATAACATTGAGCTTGCTTATCTTAATATTAAAGATGATGAGTATGTTCTCCCTCCTGCTTCTGACTTTGGTAGAGTAGATCTTCTACCTTTATTAAAGTACGTTGTGGCTGAGATTGAGGAAAGCTACTACGATAAGCGAACAGACTACGCTGATGAGTCCTTAGATCAAGCTGACGCGATCAAACGTCTTATGGGATCTTACGAAGATCAACTCTCTAAGTTGAAAAGAGGCAAAAAAGCATCTAGCCAAGCTTCTTGGTCAATTTTAGCTGGTGGTGTTTCTGATGCGAGAGTTGAAGCTTACCGTTTAAGGATCGCAGTCGATCAAATGGTGAAAGCCCTTCAAGACTCACCTGCTATTGAAGAGGTTTATCGTCTCTGTGGAGACACGTTTCTCACGATCCCTGACACTCTAGCTAAGATCGAAAGACACCTTGATAAGACTAACTACGCTCTTATCACGATGGGGGCTGATTTCTACCGTCAGAGGCTCCCTCACAGTGACCGTGAGACTGTAGACATCGCCTCTAAGTATAATCCTGCCCCTGAAGCGGCTAGGAATATTAACTCTGAGGTTAGGGTAGCGGGCGCGACAGGTGCTTTCTTTCAGGAGATCGCTGACATCATCTCAGAAAAGATGATTGATGACGGCGAGGTTGTCATCACTAGAAAAGAGATACCTAGTAACTATTTCCGCGCTCTTTTGGAGTACGAAAGAGAAGGGCTTGTGCAGAACTTCGGGTCTTACCTCGTAGTTACTCCTGAAGGTGTGAGCGAGTTTCTTTCTTAAGAAATCCCACCCTTTCTTTAACCGCGCTTTAGGTAGGTTCTCATGGCAAGGTTCTCAGACAAAGAAGCGGGCTTAGTGAAGCCACCTCCCGCGCTGTTCAAGCTAGTGACAGAAATAGCTCAAGGTGTGTTAGCGGATCACGTTCTCACTAAGGTTTTTAGTTCTATAGTGAGCGAAGAGGAGATCGAAGACCTTGAAGGCATGGCGAAGGAGATTTCAGAGTATCTTGAAGACTTTGAAAACGAAGACATGGAAGAGCTATTTGAGCTTCTCGAAGATCTCTTTCATGACTATCGTGACGTACTCCGAATAGTCATCGCAGACACTAAGAAAGACACTTATAAAAATAAGAATATAAGAGACGACGCTAACCTTGCACTTACTCTCTTTGAGAAGCTTCTCAGTTGGAATGTCCTCGATACTATTCCATATTCAGATAAGTCGCTCAAGGTTCTTAGGGATAACAAGATAGATGTCATGAAGCTCTCTTTCTGTCTTCTATATGTATCTAAAAATCTGAAGGAAAAGAAAGAGTCAGATCCTTATCAAGATAAGGATATGTTTGAGCTCGCTCAAAGTCGGTTTCCCCGAGAGTATCTTAAGACCGACCACACCCACATAAACTTAGGTGTGAAGGCGAGAATCAATCACCCTGACTTCGCCCATCCCCTAGTCCTGTCTTTTAAGTTTAGAGATTCAAACGTACTCGGTACGCACAGCTTTCGGAACTCCGCTCACCACATCAATATTATGCTTCCTGAGAAGACCGATTACAGCCGATATGACTTGGCTCAGGTGAAGGACACTGTTAGGCATGAGTTAGTCCACGCGGTTCAATCAGAAATAGGGCAGAGAGAGGGCTTGTCAGATAGCGGGGGCTTACCCTTCAAGAGAAGAGACACTAAGATCACTCAGCATAATAAGTCAAAAGAGCGTCAAGTGCGTCAGGAGCTCAAGGACTTAGGCTTAGACCCTAACTTAGCTAACTTCCATGCCCTCGATGACGTTGAGTTTTATACGAGACTCTTAGACGAGGTTGAGGAGTTCAGATCTCGCTACTTCAGAAATCCCCTTCTCAGAAAAAACAACACCACCGTTCTTAGGCACATCAACAGAAGTCCTTTCTTTAGGGCTCTCAAGCACTTTAAGAGAAAGTCTTGGAACAAAGCTGTTGGCTTGTTCTATCAGGCTGTCACGGAGGACTCTAACACCCGTGTTGCTAGGCAACTCATACAGGACTTAGCGGGTGTTCAGACTTGGGTTAGCAAGAGTCGTCAAGACGGACTCGATAACGACACCTCTGCCCCCGAACCTAGCCGTCAAGACTATGAAGACGGGAAGCCACAAAGAGACAGGGTTCTTCCACTCCCTAGCGGTCATCCGAAAGGTCGAGACGAGTACCGAGCAGGTCCTCCTGTTTCCAATACTCCCTCAGACAGTTCAGGAGCTTCTCTTAACTACGGAAAAGCCCCAAACCCTAACGCGCTACCTAACCAACCTGATGGTAAACCTCTCCATCAACGCCCTAGAAGCTCGGGCATACCTGGAGACGAGTACGGTCATCCATATTTAGACGCGAATAAAACTACAGGTTTAGCGCGCAGACCTAAGATGGCTGAGGAAGAAAGAACTGCCGATCCAAAGTATCGTGGGAGAGCTAAGATTACCCTTCGTCCTCCTAGAAGAAAGCAAAGAGATACTAAGGGTACTCTCAAGAGAAAGAATAGGATCGACTACATCAAGAAGAAGCGTAGGGATCGAGGTCAAATGAAGAGGGATAACAAGAGGTACTATCTCCGAAATAAGACTAAGATCCTCCTTTCAGGTAAGAGGAGGAGAGATAACCCTAAAAGATACAAGCGTCTAGAAGGCGGAGGGAGTTCTACCGTGACTCAGAAAAACCAAAGATCAAGAAAAGTACAAATGAGAAAGAAAGCGATGCACAGAGAAGCTGTCAGATCTGTTCTTTCTAGGATGTATCGTCAAGTCCCTGTGGAAAGCATTAGACACATTAACTTTGCAGAAAAGGGTGCTGAGAATATGCCTACTGATCCTAAGCTTTGGGGCGAGATTATTGACCTTGCCAAAGGTAACAGAAAGAACCCTGTCTCTAGGGGCGATAAGACTATCAATCCTGTTCGTGGAGGAGAGGGCTTTAGAAAGTACCCTAGTGCCTACGCGAATGGGTGGGCTAGTAAGTCCTATAAAGATCTCGGAGGAGGGTGGAGAAAGAAAGCCTCAGAGAAAGACATGGCTTTAAGCACTCTACAAGTTCTTCTTGCAATCTTGAGGGGCGCGCATTGGGCTCATTGGACGAGTCATTGGCAGGTGACGGGTGAGAGTCAGTATGGGGATCATCTCTTACTAGAAAGGATTTATGGTAGTCTTATTGAAGAGATAGATACTCTCGCGGAGAAGATCGTAGGTACATACGGAGGTCTAGCTGTTTCTCCTGTAGATCAGGCTCAGTTGATGGCTAATACGATTTTACCCGTAGCTGAGGTACAGGCTGAGGACAATCCTATTCTCCGCGCTCTGATTGTAGAGGAGGCTTTACAAGTAGCCTTCAAGAATATCTATAAGGCACTGAAAGAAATGGATGTTCTCACTTTAGGTATGGATGACTTCATTATGTCTATGGCTAACGCTCATGAGACTAACCTTTATCTACTTAGGCAAAGATGCGAGTCTCCTCGCTAATCTATTTATGTGCCCTTTTAGTTAAGAAAGAAATATTGCTCTCAGAAAGGCAATTCAAATGAATATTAGAGAATACTTGGTTCGCACCGCTTACGAGAACGAAGAGACTAGAGATGTCATTCTTCCTTTGCTTTACCTCAGAACAGCTTCAGAAGAAGCTCTTGTTTCTAGGGTGATCAAGCTCGCTTATGAGAACCCTGAGCTTAGAGAGTATGTACTCCCTTTCTTTACGGGAGACATCTTTAAAGAGGCCGGCAAGAAGAAGCCTAAAACTAAAAATAGGGGCAACAAGAAAGAGCAGAGAAATCAGAATAGGGCGAACAAGCGCAATCAGAGGAGCAAGGGTAATAAGGGTAAAAAAAACAAAAAGAGGTCACAGCTAGAGAAGGCATTAGATATGCCTATTGAGGGTCAAGCTGAGTTTGAGAAGTCTTTGCAAAACCAAAGGGTCGAAATCTCTGAGGCTATGGATGGCTCACTAGCCGTTTCTACTGCAATAGGCTACGCTCTTGATGAGGCTTCTAATCTCCATGAACAAGCTAAGAAAGCCCTCGCAGATCTTGCTGAAAAGTGGAACAAACAAAAGCAACTGACTGAGGGAGAGGAGAAAGCTGTGTCTGCTCTTAAAGAGGGTGGTGCTCAGTTAGCTTCAGAGATATCTGCTGAAGTGAAGAGACAGTTAGTTCTCGACAGCTCTCAAGACGTGGGGATCGCGATAGATATGGCTCTTGAAGAGGCTAGTAAGCTAGATGAAAAGGGTGATGCTACTCTTAATCAAGCAGGGAGAACTTTCACCGAATCTATTCCCGAAAGCGCAGAAGAGTTGGGGGCTAAATTAGGGGCTATCCGTAAGTGGGGGAAAGAAACCCAAGCGAAGATAAGGGAAGCCCATGCGTCTACTCTTACGAAAGCAGGTCTTAATAAAGGTCAGGCTGAGGGGGCTTCTGAAGCGAGCTCAAGTTATGCTGATATGGGTATACAAGCACTTGCAGGTGCAGTCGGACTTACCGCAGGAGCTGGTGTACTTGGAGCAGAAGCCACCGCTCATGCGGTAACTTCCATTGGCGGTGGTCTTGCTTTTGTGGCGAAAGGGGCTCTAGGGCTTGCTCAGGGTGTCGGAGGTTTAGCTCAGAAAGGAGTGGGGAAGGGCAGTAAAGGTGTGACTAGTGTTAGGAGCTGGTTTAAGAGTGCTTCTGAAGAGGATATTGAATCTCTCAAGGAGCAGATCATTGAGTATTATTCAACAATTGATGCTTCTCAGATTGATCACCTTTCTCAGTTTGTCACTCCGAACGGCTTTGACTTAAAAGCATTCCAAGCGGATATGGAAAAGCAGACTGAGGATTTCCACGCTGAGGTTAAGAAGAACCTTGATAAAGCTGTCGCTAAGGCTAAGAAAGAAAAGGGAGAGAAAGCTAAGAAAGAAGTCAAAGTAGTCAAAGACGAGCTTGGAGAGGACGCTTTTGTAGCTAAGACTGCTGTTGTTAAGCTCGCTTACGAGAACCCTAAATATCGCCCTCAGCTTCTTCAGCTCCTCCAAGTTCCCCGAAGTCACTACGCACTCGCTGACATTAGAGATTGTCTCTCTAAATAATATAAGAAAGAAGGTTTGCCATGAGAAGAGATGCAGGCGCATTTAGTGCAATGAGAAACTACCTTAAAGGTGATCGTCATCTTATTCAGAAGAAAGTCCGAGAGATCAATAAAGGTCTACATGGCACTTCTGAGTTAGAGTATGTTCAAGGCGACATCCACATCAATACATTTAAGATGGGCTTGAAGGAGTCTACCATTCTTGAAGATATTGTTGTGGAAGATGGAGTGGTTTATGGGTTTTTTGGTCGCACCAAAAAACCCATAGAAATGAAGGGTGTACGAGACATTATCAAGAGACACAATATTAGGCTTGATATGGAGGAAAGGAAACAGAAAAGAGACGAAGCGATTAAACACGCTAGGCTACTCAGGAGAGCTGCTACTTTTGATACGGGTAAGATTGCCCCCAACCAAGAAAAAGATAACTTAACCATTACTTGGAGTGGCTCTGTAGTAAGAATCATTCTTACTTGTAACCAAGACGTAGATGTTACTTTCCCTTGGAAGTCTGTTTATCGAGAGTTACATCAGGACTATCGTGCTAAGAAGGTAAGAACTGTAAACCGTACTGGAGGTCAAAAGATCACGGTTTCTTTTCACCCTAAAGGAAGAGGTTTTGAGACGGTAATCGAATATCCAAATGGTAGAGAGAAAACTCTCGACTACCTTATCAGGCGCGATCAATTCTTAGATCTCTTTGACGAGTACTGCGTATAAGAGAGGGTTGTCATGAGAAAAGCGCACACGAAATGGTTCTCAGGACCGGAAGAGATGTCTGTAACTGTCAAGCATGATGATCCTGACTTAAGGGAAGACATTGAGAGTGCTCTTTTCAAGAATGTCTCTGCGATTAACAGGTATGCAGATGTAGAGGATATCATTAAGTCTCTCACGTCGGCATGGTTTAAGAAGAATGGCAACGTCTCTTGGAGCTATGCCGTAGCTCCTTTCAATGTAAGCTCGACAGAGATGAAGAGGATTGCGGATAGGCTCACCTCTTTTAAAGTCAATCCTCAGATTATCGGTCTAGCTGGTGAGCTAGAGGTCGATTTCTACTCTCGATCTCCAAAGGTTACTTTCAAAGGAAATGCTTTCTATCGAGTAGAGGTGACTTACACTCAAGAACCCGCTTGGGGTAACTCTCTTTGGCATCCTGAAGAGAAGACTGAAGTTTTCATATGGAGATATTCTGATCCCGTTGAGATCTCTGTCTTCAACACAGACTTAGAAAGTGTTTGGCTCAATCATATCGCAGACACAGGTAAGACTGCTTCCTTAGAAAGAATGGCTGATTTCTACAGAGAAGTCACACCACCTGATCAGCTCTCAAGCCTCACACAAGGTACGCCCATCGGACGTTCAGATAATCCCGATGGGACAGATGCTCACAGTGCGCTACCTAACGGAGACTCTGCTAGAAATATAGGTAGACCTTCCCCCGACTCACCCAATCTGAAATACCGAAATCTAGACAGAGCTGATGCTTATGGGAGAACTCCCGCAGATAAGCTAGATCTCGGTTATGTTCATGACAGCGGGAGCGGATCTGCTCGTGTTATTCCTTACGACAGTGGCTTTGCTAACAACGGCTCGGCTTTAAGAAAAGCAGGGCTGATTAGACCTCCTCAACACCTTGTTGAAGAGTTGACAGAAATAGCTCAAGGCGCACTTGCTGAATACCTTTTTGAGATGGAGGCTAGAAACAGTAGTCCTTACAACTCGGATGACCTAGACATCCTAGAGGGCTTTGCAGATGAACTCGCCTATCTTCCTTTAGGCATTAAGAGAGGTGAGGAGTCTCTAAGTGAGGTTTCTTTCCAATTCAAGAGTGGAAAGAACTACTTGAACGCTCTCAGTGAGAGAGTTACAGATAGTGATGATCTCTCTAAGATTATGGACGCTCACGAGATCCTTTCTAGGCTCAACCCGCAAGACATATTTGATAATATAAGTCTATATAGAAAGGACTTGAGGGATCTTTCAAACTTGTTTAGGAGTCTTTTCGAGGGTGCTGAGGGGTCTGATTTTAACCTGATCAACCCTTACGCGAAAGAGAAATACGAAGAGGCTCTTCAGAAGAACTCCCACAGACGTAAAACTTCAAAGTACGGCTATTCTTGGAGGTTAGATAACTCCTCTCTTTCTCGTCCTCTATATGTGAATGTAGAGTTTAAGAGTCCATTGAGAGCAGGGGGGTCTTACGGCTTTGGTCGGACAGCTCATATAATCACTTTCTACTTCGACTCAGGGAAGACGACTTGGGGAGCTTTTGAGCTCAACAAGGTAGAGGATGTCGCAAGACATGAGCTAGTTCATCTTATGCAGAAAGAAATAGCGATACAGCGTCATTTAAGTAAGCCTAATGTCTCACCTAGAGAATACCTAGATACAGGTCTTCCGCGCTCAAGATATGATGAGACTTTCAGGCAACCTGACATCTTTGATTCGGATGATGTTGAGGACAAGAAAGATCTTCTGAACTCAATGAGAAATCAGTACAGGGCTGAAGGTCTTGACCCTCGTCTTATTTCTATTCATGCGCTTGATGACATCGAGTTCTACTCTCGTCTCTTAGATGAGGTGACTAAGTTTAGAAAAAGAAACCCACAGCCTAAAAACAAAGACATTCGCGCTCACTTAGATCGCAGTCAGTTCTTTCAATCTCTTAAGAGGTACAAGCCTAGAAATTGGAAGAAGGCTGTGGGTATCTTTGTGAGTGAGGTTGTGTGATGAGAATAAGAGCATCTGAACCTAAAAGTGCGGGATTAATAAGACCTCCGAGACACCTTGTAGAAGAAGTGACAAAGAGGCTTCAGGCTAACTTTGCGAGCTATTGGGTAAACAAACAAAACCTTCAGGATGAGAGTTCTTTCTTAAGTGATGACCTGATAGATGACCTCAAAGAGTCTTTTGAAGATTTAGAGGATGCTTCAGACTCACTTAGAAGAGACAACGGTGCTCGCTACCTCAAACTGTTGGCGCGCTTTGAGGTTCTTCTTGGCGAGTTAAAGGCATCATGGCGTAGAGATTTGAAACTTCCCTCCTCTCTTGAACGGGTGGTTTCTAGGGTCAGCACCTTGAAGTCTTTAAGTTACTCTGAAAGCCCAAGAGATTTTAGGTTCGCAGTTTTTGATCTAGAGAAAGATTTTTTAGATCTGATCTCAGCTATTAATCGTCTCTATAAGGGTCGGACTCCCTTTATTTCTCCTTCGGCAAGACCTTTGTATGAGAGACTCGCCAAGATTCAGGAGTCTATTACGACTAATCTGCTTCATACAAAAGAGCTTGGGGATATCACACTAGTAGGGAAAGTAGAAAGAGGGGCTAAGAGTTCAGGAAAGAGCCCCGCTTACTACAAGTACTACGACTCGACTCAAGACCCTTTATCTCTTTCTGATGAGAGAAAGCACATCATAGGCGTGGTCTTGTTTTCAGAAGAAAGAAACTTAGGTGAGGGAGAGTTAAAAGAGATTGAGGACTTTGCCCGACATGAGCTTGTCCATGCTTTTCAGAGACAAATCGCGCTTAATGCGGGAGTTTCTGAAGCAGGGCTACCGTCTTCAAGTAGAGATAACACTTTTCGGCAACATGACACGGAGAAAGAAAAGGATCTCAGAGAAGATTACAGAGCTGAAGGTCTTGACCCTAATCTTATTTCCGTCCATGCACTTGATGACATCGAGTTTTATTCTCGTCTTTTAGATGAAGTTGTGGAGTTCAGAAGAAGACACCCACAACCTAAAAACAGTGATATTAGAAGCTACTTAAACCACAGAAAGTTCTTTCAATCTCTTAAGAGGTACAAGCGTAGAAATTGGAAGAAGGCTGTGGGTATCTTTGTGAATGAGGTTGTGTGAATATGTCCACTTTAGAGCAGTCGCTAAAGACACTAGAAGACAATTTAGAGAGCCGATTTGAGGGTCTTGTCTTATGGACTTCTTTCTTATCAGGTGGAGATGAATATCACGCTCCTATTGTCAGGATCATGACAGTTCAGATCCCCTCTGAAAATCGAAAGCAAGGATTGGGGACAGAGGTCATGACTCAGATTATCTCTTGGGCTGATAATCACGGGGTCATGTTATCTCTTTCTCCCTCGACAGACTTCGGCGCGAGTTCCGTGTCTCGCCTGACTAAGTTTTACAGGAGATTTGGGTTCAAGCCTAACAAGGGTAGGAACAAAGATTTCAGGACAAGAGACACCATGCTCAGAAACCCTTCTCTGAGAAAGAACTCCTCAAAGAAAGACACCTCGTACAAGATGCCTCGTAAGTGGGATAAAGACCACTGTGAGTCCAAGAGCTGTGATGAGATGGGCTTCTCAGAGAAAGCTTCTTGTAGACCATATGTTAACTGCTATGGGGGTAAAACGGGGTCTAGTAGTTCATATCTTAGCTATAAGGTAGCTTCCCGATATCTTCGGTCAGCGCAGAGAGATAACCCTAAACTTAAGAATACAGGTCATGGTGGTCTTTCCACTTGGTTTGCAGGTCATGGTGGCGGTAAGCCCGAAGAGCGCGCCACATGGGGCGATTGGATCGCGATCACCCCTATCAAACACACCGTAAAGAAAGAAAACGGGGAATCTAAGACTTATGAGGCAGGAGATATTGTTGGCCCATGTGCCATCTCTAGTGAGCCGAGTTGGAGAAGCGTCACAGATGGGGGGGAGAACCCCCTCAAATGTATGCCAAGAGATAAAGCCCACGACCTCACGAAAGAGCAGAGGGCTACGTTGGCGCGCAAGAAGAGGAGGGAGGAGGCTAAGAGTGAGGGTCAGAAGCCTGTTCTCACACCGACGTTCTCTGAAGAGGGCAAGGACATGATCAAAGACAAGTCAGCCGCTCGCCCGATCCGTATAGACAAGCGACCTTTAAGAGAGCTTACTAACCAAGCTTGGGATATGGTAGAGAGGCGCGCCGAGAAAGCTACAGATAAGGGTGTGACTTATATTTCTGAGGCTTCTCGGTTTCCTCACTTTATCGTAGGTAAAATTGACGTTGGGGAGGAGAGCGTCTATGTCACGGCTGAGATTGACAAAGATAGAGCAGGTAGTGGGCTATATATCTCTAATGACCATCACATTATCATTCGGATAAAAGACTACCCTGCTAACCTGTCTCACCCTTTGACTCGTAAATACGCAAACTTTGAGGCGAGCTTCAAAAGAGAGTTCTTAGGTATCCTTGAGCATGAGGTGACTCATGCCTACGACAAGATTCTTTACCATAAGAATATGAAGGGATCCAGGAGAAAGAATAAGTCGGTAGCTGAAGCTCGAAGGTATGTGAACCACAGCTCTGAGATCAAGGCTTTCCTACAGCAGATAGCTTCTGAGTCAGAAGATTATCTGAGAAAGAACTACGGTCTTTCTAGAGAGTCGATTAGGGATCATTTCATGGAAGCTCTGAAAACATCTAAATCATACAGAGATATCGGTGGAGTCTTAACGCCCAAGAACTTCAAGTACATCAAGAGCGCGGTGCTTACTCATCTTTTGGATCAAGTTGTCTAAATTATTGTATCCACTAAAATCAGAACTTAGTGGATGGGTGGTATAGTGTAGCCTTTCTGATCTATAAGAAAAGAAAGGCATTAAGTATGCTTGCTGAATATATTTGGATTGATGGCGGTCAACCTACCGCAAGAGTAAGGTCAAAGACGAGGGTTTTTTCCGAGAGTGTAAACCCTGTCTGTCTTCCTGATTGGTCATTCGACGGGTCTTCTACCGAGCAGGCGGTGGGGGATAACTCTGACTGCATTCTCCGACCTGTTCGGGTTGTTAATGACCCGTTGCGAGGAGGTTCAAATGTCCTTGTGCTTTGTGAGGTTTTTCTTGCCGATGGTATGACGGCTCACCCTTCAAACTACAGATCTCAACTTACTGACATTTATGATGATGAAGAAATGGGAGCTTGGGCAGGTTTCGAGCAAGAATATACACTCTTTAAAGGGTCGAAGCCTTTGGGATTTCCTTCAGAAAGAAGATTCCCACCCGCTCAAGGACCTTATTATTGCGGGGTAGGTGCAGATGAGGTTTCAGGTCGAGACTTGGTTGAGAGACATTTGGATCTTTGTCTTAAAGCGCGTATCCCCATTACGGGAGTCAACGCTGAAGTCATGCCTGGTCAATGGGAGTTTCAAGTCGGAGGTCCTTACCTCAGTATTCTAGAGTCTTCAGACTATCTTTGGATAGCTCGGTGGCTCTTGTACCGTGTTGGAGAAGACTTTGGTATTTCCGCTACTCTTGATCCCAAGCCTGTACCTGGAGATTGGAACGGCGCGGGGATGCACACTAACTTTTCTACTTTTCAAACTAGGAAACAGGGTGAGGGATCTTCCAACATAGAAAAGATTCTTAAGGTTATGTCAGGTAGGATCAGCGAGCATCTTGATGCCTATGGAGACGGTTATGAGATCCGTCTCACAGGCAAGCATGAGACGTGTCGCTATGATGAGTTTAGGTGGGGTGCTTCTGACCGCACCGCGAGTGTCCGAATACCTTTGGAGACAGTTCAGAATTCTAGGGGCTACTTTGAGGATCGGCGACCTAATGCGAACGCAGACCCTTATCGTGTCGTTAAAGAGCTCGTTATTTCAACTAAGCTCGCTTTAGGGTAAAATCTTTATGTTATTCTCTTTTCTAAGAGAAAGGGAATAACATGAAAGAAGAGAACCCAACCTACCCTGTCATTCTTGTGGGGGTAGATAAGAAAGAAAGTCTCGGGTTTCAGAAGCTCAGAGTTATCCAAGAGGATAGCGAAGGGTTGCACGTATCTGAGTTACATCTAAAGGGTATAGTGTCTGTACAAATGATAAACGAAACCCTTGTAGTATTTGTTAAGGAAAGTAGGTGAGACTGTGTTTCATCATTTAACTTTAGCTGTTAGAGATAGAGTGATCAGAGAACTTAGGGACTTTTGGTCAGACCACCCGCGCTACCCTGACTTTGCTCAGAATATACAGGGCAAGTATAGCTTTGAAGAACGTCCCCAATTTGGAATGGTAGTGAGGACGGGAGGGGCTAACAATGTAGTTCTTTCTCCTGACAACTTTATAGGTACAGTTGAAGGCTACGTCAGTCTTGCTAGGATGCCTCATAAGAATTATTGGGGGTCGGTTGATTGGGTTAGAGAAGACTCTCATCAGCAACCCGACGAGCCTGGCGTCTATGCGCTCTCTGTGTATGAGGCTGAGGGTGTTGATCCCGCCTCGAAAGAGTTTGATGTTTATTACACGAGGTTTCGTAGGGTTGTTGAAGATAATCTTATGTTTTCTTCTCCTACAGAAATCACTTTAAATGGCACTCCCATAGAGAACTCTTTGCGTATTATAGAAGAGCCTTCAGGACGATTGCTCGGGATGTCAGAATACGTCCTCCAAGACAGCACCGTCACGTTGATGGAAGAAGTTTCTAGAGGCTTAAGACTCAGAGCACTCTACACAGAAGAAACATCTCGAAAAGGACCTTTTCGGGTGAAACCTGCTGTTGCCTACAGAGACATCATCAAAGGCGTAGTTATTTGTTTCGGGAGACGATTAAGAAAGGATGATGAGGTCGCTGTCATTGTAGCTGAAGAAAGAGAGCAAGTAGCTCACGAGTACGGCGGTAGGTGGGACGTGAGTGTAGACATAGACTTAATCACAAGAGACGTTCATTCTCAGGCTGATATTGCGGATCAGACTGCTGTTTGGCTTTGGGCGCAACTTAGACCTAAGCTCACTAACTTGGGGCTTGAGCTTTCTGATGTTTCTTTAGGAGGGGAGTCTGAGGAGGTTTATGACGACAACGGGGATGACTATTTCTACACCGCGAGCTTAAGTTTCTCTCTTCAGGTGGATTGGTTTATTCATTTCCCTCTTGTAGTACCCATTCAGACTATTTCTAAGCATGGGATACAGCTTACATCAATCAATAGTCCTGTTACGGGGCTAGGTAATCGCTCCCCTGACTTTGTTCAGCGTCTTTTATAGTTATTCTATCTCAACCCTAAGAATATAGAAGGAGGACTCTTTATGCCTATCTTGAAGTTTCAATGCGGATCGTGCGGTCTTTCGTTAAGAAAGAGAGTGCGTAGAGGCACAGACACTATTAAGTGTGACTGTGGCGATCAAGCTCGCGTTGAAAACACCGTTTCTGCATCTGTGGGCTTCACAGGAAAAGTGGATCAGTCGATGAAAGCTCAGACTACGGGAGTTGAGTCTTTCGATTTAGACTTTGACCGAGTGATCGGTGAGGATGCTCGACAGAAATGGGAGCAGATCTACAAGAGACGGAGGGACAAGTGGGACATCATCGAGTCTAACAAGGTCACAGGAAATGACCTTATAAGAATGCCTGACCAAACCTATGAAGTCCTCCCTGATATGGGAGAGACGCTCCGCACTAGCAGGGTTACTGCTATGGATAATATGAAATCTAGCTCATCCATTAACAAACAGGAGAAATGACTATGGCTATTCGTGGCGGATACGCACCACCTGGAGTATACACAGAGACAGTATTTGAGTCTCCTACTCCTCAGAGTAACTTTTCGGGGAGACTCCCCCTTCTTATCGGATCAGGTACTGAGACTTTCGCTCAGAACGGACTTACCCTTGTTCGAGGGTCGAGTGCTACCGTAGATCAAGAAATGGTAGAGGAGGATGCGTCAGGGCGCGTGGTTCTTTCTCAGAACCCGAATGGCACTTACAACTTAGGTGCTTTCGACGGTCAGACTAACGTAGTGAGAACTCGCCATTGGCCTATCGTCACAGGTGACGGTTCAGGAACTACAGCGACCTCAGCGGGGTCTGTTTCTGCTACAATCAACGGATCTCCTGTAGTGGTTCTCGCCATCAAGGGGTCAGATGGCTTAGTGACTCTTTCTGAAGCTCCTGATCAGGGTGATGACGTTCGTATTTCATATTTCTTCAATCGCACAGATACTCTCGTCGAGTCTGAAGATCTTTCTGACCAAGTATCAGACGAGACTTCTGATGTTTTCGGGTCTGCGGGTACGATGGAGGTGGGAGTTAATACACGAACTCTGATCATTACCGTTGACGGAACAGCGGGTGTGGTTGAGCTTCCTCTTAAGCCTCAGAACACCACTCGCGAGAATCACCTCAATGCGATCATCGGAAAGATCAACGCATCTAGTCTCGGAACTCTTGTTGCGAGCGCATACGTTGACCATAAGGGGTCTACTAATCTTAAGCTCGTCGCTGATGGCTCTATTCTCATAGGTACAGGATCAGCTAACGAGGTAATCGGTATTTTTGAGGGTCAGCGCGGTTCTGCTAGAAACGCTACTTTCTTCACTGACCAAGCACCTATTGTAGACGGCACTAACGGTGGTGTGGCTACTTCTGAGGTGAGTGATGTTACTGTGACTGTAGATGGTGTTTCTGTGACTCCCGTTTCTGTTGATCCAACAACAGGATCGGTTACGCTCGCACAACCTCCAAGAGTTGGTCAGACAGTAGCTATTTCTTACTACTTCAACTCTTTCCGAGATAACTTTGACTACATCCCTTCAAGAGATGTGACCTCTGTTGACCGAGTGTCTCTCATCCCTGAAGGCGGTGGAGCAGACTCAATCTTCATTGAGGGCGTTAGTTGGGTTCTCAAGGAAGATAAGATTTATTGGGGTACGTTCGCTTCCGTTTCTGAGGGAACTACTCAAAATGGACAGGTTTCTTTCGGCGGAAGTCAGATCACAGCTTCCCTGAAAGACGAGAGGGTATTCTTAGCAGAGTGCGCTCCTGTTTCTGACACCTCAGTAGTGCCTCCTCGCGTTCTTCCTAACGTGTTCAAGCTCCCTCATCAGCCCACTGACGGCACAGGGATGGGGACTCCTACCAACAACACTACAAAGGTTATTGTTCGTGTAGGGTCTAACATCTCAGACGCGCTCGAAAACGATCCTGTAGATGTCGTAAGAGTTAACCCCACCGACTCGACAGTTACCCTCAGTGAGAATGTTTCTTTCGGTCAGAAAGTGTTTGCTACTTTCTACTACAATAACATTCAAGATGAGTTTGAGATTGCAGGAGGTGGCTACGAGGTAACAGTGGCCTCTATCGGCGGTTCAAACGTCGGTACATATAGTCTCTCTCGATCAGGTTTGCCTCTCTTTGGCGTTTCTTTCGAGGGCAAGGGTTCTGACCTTTCTTTGATCAGTCTTAACTTCCCATCAGGTAGTGAGACTCTTTCAGATGCAACGCTCGGCTCAGGTAAAGCTGTTGAGGAAACCGTTTCTGTTCAGATCGGTAACTTTGACCCAACACCTGCTGTATTTACAGCTCCTAATACAGCTCCTTTCGCGTTCATTTCGGGCAACTCAGATGAGTTTAAGATTACAGTAGATAACAATGCGGAAAATACTATCAATCTTTCCGCTCCATCTACTCAGGGTTCTAGCCTCTTCACATATCATGTAGGTAATCCTCTCCCTTATGTCGCTGAGACAGACAACGCTGACTTGGGCAACGATGCGATCAGCGGTGACATCTTCTTAAAGATCGACAACGTGGACGTTTCCGTAAACCTCCTCGCTGTCGCTAACGCCACTGCGACCAACTTTGCTTCAGCTATCAACACGTCATTTAACGCTGTCGGAGCTAAGTATTACTCAATGGTTACAATGGGCGCGGTTGATCTCACAGCAGGTAAGCACAACGTCCTCAGAGTTAACTACGTTGGCAACAACAACGGCGCGACTCAACATGACCTCACTCTCACCGCACAGTCTTATGATAACGCAACTGAGGTGGCTACAGAGATCGAGGCTCAGATTGACGCAGTTGGTAACTTTAATGGGGCGATTGATCTCAACGTCTCTGTTGAGGACGGCTACCTTGTCTTTACTCTTGACGGTCTTGAGGCGGGTGACGCAAGCGGTTACATCGAGTTCCTTTCTACAGGAGATGACACTGACTTTGCTCTCATTGCGGGAATCGACACCGCCGCAGGAGCGGGAGGTACTCAGACTAAGTTTGGTATCCTCCCTGTAGCGAGCTTCGTTTCTACAGATCTTTCTGCTAACTCAAATGCTTTGAAAGACAGGCTCGTTCTCAGAAATAGAACTCGTATCGGTGCTAACTATACTGCACCTGTTCAGCTCGGTCTTGAGGTCACAGGCGGATCACTCTTGGCTGAAGCGGGTCTTGAGCTTGAAGAAGTTCTTTCTGCGCGTAGCTCAGTGGTCGAGAGTCCTTCTCTCCTCTTAAGAGTGGGCAGAAACGCTCAGTCTACTGTGAACGGTAGCCCTGCTATTACTTTCTATGACGGAACGAATGCTTTGTTCGCTCAGAACAACACGCTTAACCTCGACATCTCAGGTGAGACTGTTTCTGTTACTTTCTCAGCTTCAGGCGCAGGTACGGCGACAGACTTATTCAAGGATGGCTTAACAGACGCGGGAACTGCGTGGGCTCAGATTAATACTGCTCTTGGCGCACTTGGATCTGTAGTCATCGAGGGTGATCGTCTCAGGGTTATTGCTACAGGCAACACTGAAGATGATTATGTAAGAGTCTTAGCAGGTACTGCGAATGATCTTTTCGGCTTGTTCGAGGATCAGACTGAGGTAGCTACTCTCGTTTCTGCTACAGCACTTTCTTCTGCTGTGATGCAACACAGCTCTGCTAGTGTTGGCGCGGTGATGACGACTGTTCTCCCTGCAAGCGGTTTCGGTTCTCAGGGTATTTCTTACATTGAGAAGAACGCTGTGGGTCAGAGTTTTGTAGCCTTCGAGTCTCTTACTACAGGCATCTCTTCTATTCTTTCTTTCGGAAATGCTACTGCTTTCAGTACGTACACCACAAGATTGGGAGTTGTAGTAGGAGATGGCGCGGTAGGTGAGAACGCTTATCAAGGTTTCTTCGTGACCTCTACTAACTCAGCAGGATCAGGTTCAGCTAACACATCAGTTCTTAATGATGGAACAGGTGCTGACGGTGTGGTTGGTCAGACTTATGTTGATGCGGTAACAGGCTTCTCTTTCACTCTTCTTCCGAGAGCGGGCGGTCAGCCTTATCCCACAGGAAACAGCTCAACTTTGAGCTTTAAGGTTTCTAGGACAATCACTACAAACGCAAACCTCCCTGTGAGCGCGATTGCGGGTGTGAGTCTCATTGTAGCTAATACTGTAGGTACAGAGGTTGGAGACACCGCACTTATTGAGACATATCTTAAGGACGGAAAAGAGCCTTCTATTGGCACACCGTACTTCATGGATGTGACTCGCAGAAAGACTGCTTTCAGCACAGGTATCTTCACACGTCTTTCTGACGTTGTTTCTACCTACGGACCTGTTGCTGTGGATAATCCTCTTTCTCTCGGTGCGTACATTGCTTTCTTAAATGGAGCACAGGCTATCGCCCTCAAGCAGATCCCTCTTGAAGAGGGTCAAGCAGAGCCTTCAGTAGCTCAGATGAGTCAGGCACTTATTGACGTTGAGGGTGAGATCACTTCAGGTGTTTCTCCATCTGTGATTGTGCCTCTCATCCCTGCTTCTTCTGAGCTTCTTTCTGACATCTCGATCCACTGTGACGTTCAGTCTAGTTTGAGGTTTAGATCTGAGCGCACAGCGATCTTGGGTGTTCCCGCAGGTACTTCACCCGAGCAAGCATCTACGCTTGCAAGGAACGTCAGAAATAGCCGAGTTCGCTTGATCTATCCTGACATCGTGAGCTTGACTCTTACGGACACCAATGGTGTAGCTCAGAATGTCATTGTAGATGGTCGTTATCTCGCAGTTGCGTTGGCTTTCGCTACTACCTCAGCGAATATCGACGTGGCGACACCTTGGACTAACCGAACTGTGGTTGGCTTCAATGGACTCTTGAGAAACCTTGACGCAGTTGATGCAAATAAGACTGCTTCATCAGGTGTGACGATCCTTCAGCAACAGGGTGCTGTCTTGAACGTGCGTCAGGGTCTTACGACAGACGTTAGCTCTATTCTTTCTAAGACACCTACTGTGGTTCAGATCGCAGACGAGGTACACCTCCGCGCTCGTAACCTTCTTAATGGTTACATCGGTGAGAAATACCTCCCTAGTGTTGTAGGTCAAGTTGAGGGTAGAGTGAACATGATGTTTAAGGATCTTGTGAAAGAGCAGATTATCGACTCTTACA